>TARA_R110000824_G_scaffold218100_2_pt1 | contig 30731 bp, 28 predicted proteins | sample TARA_R110000824 | Tara Oceans TARA_R110000824 (sample SAMEA4397747) | marine metagenome | biome: Polar Biome; feature: [MES] marine water layer (ENVO:01000295) within the mesopelagic zone...; material: water (ENVO:00002006), including particulate matter (ENVO:01000060) such...
GCCGTTGTCCTGAATCTCACCGATCAACACCGGCTTGGTGATGTGGTGGTTGGGCATCATCGCCGCATAGCCGCCGGAGAGGTTCGGCACGGTCACGCCGATAATGGCGTCTTTAACGGTATCGACGTCCGTGGTGCCCGCTTTACGAACCGCTTCGGCCCACATGTTGAAGCCGATGTAGTGCGCTTCCATGGGGTCGTTGGTGACGGCCATATCGTCGCCGGTGTACTCGATCCAGGCATCGATAAAGTCGTAGTTGTCGTCGTTATCGACGCTCATGAAGTAGTTCCAGGCAGCCAAGTGGCCCACTAGCGGCCCGGTATCGATACCGGTCAGTTCCTGCTCACCCACCGAGAAGGCGATGACCGGAATATCGGCCGCATCGATGCCCTGGTTGGAAAGCTCGGTATAGAACGGTACGTTGGCGTCGCCGTTCACGGTCGAGATCACCGCAGTGGGTTTACCCTCTTCACCGAAACGGCGAATTTCGGCCACAATGTTCTGCCAATCGGAGTGACCGAAGGGCGTATAGTTAACCATGATGTCTTCATCCGCGATGCCGTGCTCATCCTTGAGGAACGCTTCGAGGATACGGTTGGTGGTGCGCGGGTAGACGTAGTCGGTACCCACCAGCGCAAAGCGCTCGATACCCACTTCATTGATTAGGTATTCAACCGCAGGAATCGCCTGCTGGTTAGGCGCCGCGCCGGTGTAGAAGACGTTTTCAGAAGACTCTTCGCCTTCATACTGCACCGGGTAGAACAGTAGACCGTTAAGCTCTTCGACAACGGGCAGTACCGATTTACGCGATACCGAGGTCCAGTTACCGAAGATGACATCGACCTCTTCCTGGGCCAGCAGCTCACGGGCACGTTCGGCAAACAGCGGCCAGTTAGACGCCGGGTCAACCACCACGGCTTCTAACTGACGGCCTAGCAAACCACCAGCTTCATTCTGCTGTTCGATAAGCATTTCGACAGTGTCTTTCAGAACAGTTTCGCTAATCGCCATGGTGCCCGAGAGGGAGTGCAGGATACCGACTTTGATCGGGTCATCGTCTTGGGCGATGGCCTGGGTGCTGGCCCCCATGACCGCGGCGGTGAGTAGCGCGGTGGCGAAACGGCCACTTGAAAGGAATCGGTGCGGGTGTGTCGAGCGTTTGAGAGTGTTCATTGTTAATCTCCTTGCACCCCTTATGGCTGGGGTTTGTTATGACCGAGGCTTGATGATTGGCTTCGCACTTGGGGTTGTTGTGTTAGCTCCCCAATACGTCCACTAGCCCTTAACACCTGCAAGGGATGCGCCAGATTGGCACAACGCCCACTTATAGTTAACGAATCAGCCACTTAGTTATCTTAAAATATTCCTAATTATCGTCAAACGCACCAATATAAAGCGCAAAGCTGTTATTAAAGCACCTTAACAATGCACCAATAAGAAACACTGCACCAACTCGGTACTTAGATTAGTCTTATACAATTTAGAAACTTTATACTTACTCTTTAGTTACAAAAAGCAGTAGAAAAAAGCCTGACCATCTTTCAGAGGTACTACTTATAAAAACGGGGCGCCGACTTTCGTCGGCGCCCCGTTGCTCAAGATTGACCTCTTTAAGTATCAATCGCTTTCAGGCGAGCCTGAAGAGGGTGTTTTTCCCTTCATCCCACGACGCAGGAGAGGACCCACAATATAAGGCAAGATCAAGCCCAATCCAGCAAAGACCCAAAGGCCGATAGCCAGGCCGCTATCCCAAAGAATCATCCAGTCGCCGTCGGAGATATCCATGGCATGGCGCAGGTTCTTTTCCATCTCAGGCCCCAGCAACAAGCCAAGAATCACTGGCACCAGCGGAATCTCAAGCTTGCGCAGAACGTAACCGCCCACCCCAAAGGCCACCATGAAGTAGAGGTCAAAGATAGTGTTGCTGATCGAGTAGATACCCACGAAGGCAATCATCGTGACGATTGGCAGCAGGTACATGGGTGGTACGGACAGCAGTTTGACGAAGATGCCGACCAACGGAATGTTAAGGATCAGCAGTAAGAAGTTACCAATCAACAGCGCCGCGATCACGCCCCAGACGATGTCGGCATTCTGGGTGAACATCAACGGTCCTGGGGTGATATTCAACGAAATCAGCAGCGCTAGCAGCACCGCTGTGGTGCCGCTACCCGGCACACCCAGTGTCAACATAGGAACCAAAGCACCGCTGGACGCGCCATTGTTACCAGCTTCAGGCGCCGCCACACCGCGCGGGTCGCCTTGCCCAAAATAGCCTTTCTTACCCAACACACGTTTTTCAAGGGTATAGCTGATGAAGCTACCCAACGAAGCACCGGCACCCGGTAGCACGCCGGCAACAAACCCCAGCACCCCGCCACGGAAACTGGTGGGTAGAATGTCGCGGATATCCTTCCAAGAGAGAGAAAGCTTGTTGACCTTCATCTTCTCCTTACCACCGCCAGCACGCTCCTCAATGAAGAACAACAGCTCGGAAATGGCAAACAGACCGACGATAGCAATAATGAAGTCGACACCTTCAAAGAGTTCAAGCACGCCGAAGGTGTAGCGCTGAACGCCGGTATTGTCGATACCCACCGTAGCGATCATTAGACCAATACAGGCGGCAACCACTGTTTTGATAGGGTTTTTGCCGGTGATGCCGCCTAAGGTAGCGAACGCCAGCAGGAAGAGCGCGAAATATTCTGCCGGACCGAACGTCAGGGCGAAATTAGCCAGCAGTGGCGCCAGCAGAATCAAACCAATAGTGGCGATTAGACTACCAATAAAGGAGGCGACGGCAGAGATCGCCAACGCCTCGGAAGCCTTGCCCTTCTGGGCCATGGGATAACCATCAAGACAGGTCATCATGGCCGGTTCATCGCCGGGAATATTCAACAGAATCGATGATATACGCCCACCGTACATGGCACCCGCATACACGGAGGTCAGCATAATCAGGGCAGTTTCTGGGGCGAGCCCTAAACTAAATGCCAGCGGTATCAGGATGGCCACGCCATTGGCTGGGCCTAATCCCGGCAAAGCGCCGATCAACGTGCCAAGAAAAGCACCCAGCAAGGCGAACATTAGGTTATGGGGCTGCAGAGCAACACCAAAACCATCCATCAAATAACCTAGAGTTTCCATTAGTTCATCTCCAGGAATGACAACAGACCCAGCGGCAAGGCGAGATCAAGTGCAAAACTGAACAGGAAGTACACTACCACTGCCGAGACTGCCCCAGTCATGTAAGCATTGGTCGGGCGAGCCCCCATTCGCCAGCAAAGCGTCCCCACCGCCAACGTGGTGCTAATAATGAAGCCCAGCGGCTGAAGCAGCATGGCGTAAAATATCAGCACCACCACGGCGATAATTAGCTCGACACCCGTACGGCTCCAAGGCCAGGCGTTGTCGGGATCAGGGCGTACAATCAAATAAAGGCTGGAAATTGCCAGCACCACGGCCAGCAACTTCGGAAAAGTGTCAGGGCCGACGGCTTCGGCCCCACCAAACGGTTCCGGGAACTGAGTCGCGGCCCAGCCGTACGCGACGGCCAGGACGATCATCAAGACCCCAAAGATGCGGTCGTTAAAGGTCATTATTGAATTAGCCCAATATCTTTAGAAAGCTGCTCAATGTCATTGATCTGGTTAAGTACGAATTCTTCAAACTCACCAGCGGTCATGTGGAAAGGCATCAAACCGTTCTGTGTCATGACACTCTGCCACTCTTCACTTTCATAAATAGTGTCCATGGCATCGGTCCAATACGCTTGCGCTTCTTCGGAGACATCCGCAGGCATATAAAAGCCGCGCCAGTTGGGGCCAATGGCGTCGATGCCTTGCTCACGAGCGGTGGGGATGTCAGCCAAGTCACCAGGCAGACGCTCTTCAGAGAGGACCGCCAGGACGCGCAAGTCGCCGGATTCCATAAACCCTTGGGCTTCGGTGATATCACCGGTAAAGGCGTCCACGTGGCCACCGATCACTTGGGTTAATGCTTCGCCACCATTGTTGTACGACAGGTAGGCGATACGCGGAAGGTTCTCGACATCGGCTGCCTGAGCAGCGATCAGCACTTTGAGATGATCCCAACCGCCTTTAGCGCTACCGCCAGCGAACTTGACGCTGCGCGGGTCTTCCTTGAGCGAGTCCATCAGTTCATTGAGGTCATCAATCTCGGAATCAGCGGCCACGGCGATAATTCCGTAATCCGCCCCTAGCGCTCCGATCCAATTGACCTGATCGGCAGTCAACCCTGGGAATTGCCCTTGGGCCAGACGAGTGGTCGTGGCGGTAGACGCGGCAACCAGCAGGTGGTCGTCGCCAGCGCGCTTGCTGACGGTATGAGCAAACGCCACACCGCCACCAGCGCCAGCCATGTTGATGGTTTGTACATTCGCCGGAACTAGATCAAGTTCCTGCATGACATTCCCTACGCTACGGCAAGTAAAGTCCCAACCGCCGCCTGGGTCAGAGGGCGCAATACACTCTACCTTTCCTTCTGGCTCGAAGGCTGAAGCGGTACTGGAAAAGGTGGTAACAGCCGCTAGCGGAAGGCTCAGCAGAGTTAGGAGTTTAAAACGAGTCATGGCGTTCTCCACGTATCAGTGTTGTTGTGTGGGTGCGGTTGTATTGATGTTGTTGTGTGAGGCGTCTTATTGTGAGACTGCACGCCGCGAACGTTAGAAGACCACTGCCCTGACCGACAAGCTTGTGCGCATAAAAGACAAAAAGTTCTTTATGGGTATTTTGTTCATTTTGTTCACGCCTGTTTGCTTGCAGTACGTACTTAGAGAGCATCTAGCCATTTGTGTGCCGTTGCTAACAATCGGTAGCGTCGCTCGGGCCTCCCTACATCACCATAGCCCAGCTCGGCACTCACCGCCTGCTCGGCAACCAGGAACTCTAGATAACGCCGCGCGGTCGAGCGGCTGGCGCCCATGATGCGTGCCATCTGCATGGCAGTAAGCGAGTCAGGGGCGTCAGCCAATGAATCGATCACCCGGCGCAGCGTCAGCCGATCAATCCCTTTGGGCAGGACTTGAGACAGGGTTTGATTTTTAGCACGCGGCGTTTCGCCGGGCTTCAAGCGCGCCAGTACGTGATCCAACTCATCCTGGTTCATCTCGACTCGGTTGGCCAACGCCTCTCTCTCGCGACGAAAGCGGGTCAGCATCTGGGTCATCCGCGCGGCCTCAATGGGCTTGATAAGATAGTCAAACACCCCACCGCGTAGCGCTTCGCTGATGGTTTCCACTTCCCGGGCGGCGGTAACCATCACGATATCCACATGCACATGGTCGCGGCGAATCGCCCATAGCAGCTCTAAACCCTCAACGTCGGGAAGAAAGGCATCCAATAAAATTAGCTGGATGCTGGCAGCATGCTCCGCCATGAGCGCTTTAGCTTCGCTGCCATTGCGTGCCATACCCACTACATAAAAACCGTCGCTCTGTTCTATAAAGGCCCTGTGGATATCAGCAATGCGAAAATCGTCTTCAACGACCAAAATGCCGTACTGCCCATCAGACATTACTTTCCCCCTAGCCGTTGTGGTCACTGTTTTTGAAATTGTTGTTGAGACTGTTCTTGAGACTGTTGTTAAAACTGTTGTTGATACTGCTGCGCGCACAGCGAACGGTCGAGCACTGCAATAAAGCAGGCGCCACCCAACTCACTCTCTTCCAGCGTCACCGCGCCGCCGTACTGGCGGCAGAGCCTGGCCACCAGCGCTAGGCCAATGCCCTGATGCTTGCCAGTTTTGGTCGAGAAACCCTCCTGGAAAATCGACTCAGCAAATTGAGCGGGCACCCCCGGCCCGTTATCTTCGACTTCAATTAGCAGCTGTTCGCCCAAATCGGTAAAAAACAATCGCACTTTGGGCTCTTCACTCGGCCCATTCAGCGCTGCGTGACAGGCGTTGTCCAGCAGGTTACCCACCACGCTCATCATCACCTCTTGACCGGTGGGCGTTAGTGGGCAAGAGAGCGAGCTTTGCTCATCGATTTCCAGCGCCACGCCGAGCTCCCGCGCGCGGGTCAGTTTACCCAGTAGCGTGCCGCTAAGCACGGCGTCAGCCACGTTGCGCATTAAAAAGCTCATCTGCGCCTGGGCGCGCTCGGTTTCCTGATGGATCAGCGCCAGGGCTTCCTCGATGCGCTGTAACTGCAGTAATCCGGAGATGGTGTAGAGCTTGTTGGAAAACTCGTGGGCCTGGGCGCGCAGCATATCCACATCGCGGCTGGCCTGGGTTAGCGCCTGGGAGAGATCGACTATCTCGCGACGGCTACGGAAGGTGGCCACCGCCCCTTCAATCTCTCCTTCGTACAGAATCGGCACCCGGTTGACGACAACAGGATGATCACCCAGCCACATTTCCTGATCGAATTCCTGCTCACCGCGACGGAGCACCTCCTGCAGCCTCGAATTGGGCACCACCTCACGAATGGGTTGCCCCAGCAGTACATGCTCGTCATCCAAGTTAAGAAAACGCCGCGCCTGCTGGTTGACCAGCGTGATATGCCCTTCTCGGTTAACCGCCAGGATGCCTTCGTGGATCGACTGCAAAATGGCCTCTTTTTCCATCGCCAGCCGCGCAATCTCGTAGGGCTCCAGGCCTAAAATGACCTTTTTAAGGTGCTGTGATAGCCAATAGGCACCGGCAAAGCCTAGGCAGATCATCAGCGCCACCAATATCCAGCCAAAGCTGTTGTAGCGCGCCACGTCCATCTCGACGCGATCCATCATGAAACCGACGGACACCAAGCCAATAATATTGCCCTCTTCATCCCAGATAGGTGCTTTACCACGCATGGCGGTACCTAGTGAACCGGTTGCCTCGGAGACATAGAACTGACCATGGATCAGCGCCTGATCGTTATCTCCGCCCACCATCCGTTGTCCTATTCTTTCCGGCAAGGGGTGGGAGTAGCGGATGCTTTGGGCATTGCCCACCACGACATAGCGCGCCCCTGTTTCTTGGCGTACCCGTTCTGCCAGCGGCTGGATAATAAAAGCGGGATTAGGGATATCAAATGCGTTGATAATTTGCGGCATTGACGCCACCGTTTTGGCTACCGCCAGCGCCCGTTCGCCCATCTGCTGGCTAATGATTTCCGCCTTGCGGAGATTGAGATACGTGCCCTGTGCCAGTAGCATGCCCGCCAGCAATAGCCCCACCAGCAGCATTACCTGCAGGCGAAAGCTGCGTTTGTACCAACTGCGCCTAGCGCGGGTACGGCGCCAGCGCTGCAGCTCGGCTAGTGTTCGGGGGCGAGTAGCACTCATAGATAGACTCGAAATACATGACCGCACCATTATGGCACGCGCCAGCAGACGGCGTTAATCGCCGTCAACCTAGGCCTTCGTTCGCTGATATAATGCTCGATTGCCGAAACCAAGGAGGGATGTAGTGGCTATTGTTGCGAGAATTGTTCGATGGATGCTCTTGCTGGCCTGCTGGCCACTGTGGTTAACCGCAGCCTATGCCAACCCATTTTATGCCCCACCACCGCCTAAGGAAGATGCCCCCGTATTCAGTGGTGATGCAGAGCTTGGTTTTACCCACCTTTCAGGCAATACCAACAGTCAAACCCTGATTGGCAAAACGCGGCTGACGTGGCTGACTGGTAAGTTTACCTACTCCTTGCGTGGTGAAGTGCGCAATGTGAGTAAGGATAACGAAACCAGCGCCGAGCAGTACCTAGTCGCAGGACGCGAACGCTATGAGCTGGATGGCCCCCATTACCTGTTTGGGTTTGCCCGCTGGGAGAAGGATCGCTTTGCCGGTTACGACCAGCAATTATCAGCGATTGGCGGCTATGGACGCCAGATTCTTGAGAATGACACCCATACGTTGTCGCTGGAAGCGGGCCCTGGCTATCGTCATGATCGACTGCGCGATTACGACGATGAGCGCTTGATGGTGACCTACACCGCGCTGGATTACCGCTGGGAATTTTCTGACTACGCCGATATCGAGCAGGAAATGTCCCTTGAGTATACCGACCAGAACACGACGTCCCGCTCGCTAACGGCGCTCACCGCTAGGCTAAATTCAAAGCTGTCGCTGCGCCTATCCCACGAAATCAAGCACAACTCGCAGCCGCCCGACGACACCAGCGAACGCACGGACAGCACCACCAGTGCGTCGCTGCTTTATCGTTGGTGAGCTTGGCACTGCATGCCACCGCGCCAACAGTGTGCATTTGCACTCTTAAAACGCACCAAGATAAAACATATTAGACGTTGGTCTATATTGGCGGTATACTGTGCTCAGTTTCCTGTCCTCGCGCCATTCATTGAATGGCGCTTTTTTTTATCCGTAATTTCTCTGTGTTCGTGCATGACATGCTTAACGATGCACTTTGATAGGCTAGATTTCCGCTCCTTCCTGCTCCCCATAAGGTAATTTGATATGACCCAACCAAGCCCCAACGCTGAGGGCTCTCAACGGTTTTCGCTTGGCGATCCCATTGTGCTGATTTTGAGTATCGGCTTTATTGTCGCTTTTCTGGCGCTGTCGTTTTACGACGTAGCGCTGGTGGCGGATAGCATCAGCGCAGGCTTCGCGTGGACGGCATTAGTGTTAGGCAGCTACTTCCAGCTACTTCTTTTGATGACGTTCTTTATTGCCATCGGTTTAGCCATGACGCCAGCTGCAAAAGCGAAAATCGGCAATTTAGATGCACCAGAAATGAGCACGTTTAAATGGCTCTCGATCATTTTGTGCACGCTATTGGCGGGTGGTGGCGTATTTTTTGCCGCCGGTGAGCCAGTTTATCACTTTGTAGTAACGCCCCCCGCCTTTGATAGCGAAGCGGGCACTGCCGAAGCTGTTTCTGGTGCGCTAGGCCAATCCTTTATGCACTGGGGTTTTATGGCCTGGGCGGTACTGGGGTCATTAACCGCCGTGGTTCTCGCGCATGCGCACTACGTAAAAGGCCAGCCGCTGCAACCACGTACGCTGCTCTACCCGATACTCGGTGAGCGCTTAATGCGTGGCCCACTGGGCGGTTTAGTCGACGCCTGCTGTGTGATTGCGTTGGTGGCGGGCACGGTTGGCCCGATTGGCTTTCTGGCCACTCAGGTTAGTTTTGGTCTTCATGAGCTGTTTGGCCTGCCGGAAGGCTATACCGGCCAACTGATTATTCTGGGCATACTTGCCAGCATCTACGTGCTCTCCTCCATGAGCGGCGTACATAAAGGCATTCAAATACTTAGCCGGTTTAATGTGCTGCTGGCGCTGGCCATTGGTGCGGTGATTATTGTCTTTGGCCCAACCCTGTTCCTGGTCAATAGCTACGTTTCCGGTATGGGCGCTTATATCAGCGAATTCTTTACCATGGCGACCATGACCGCTGAAACCGCCCCTGCGTGGTGGATGCAGTGGTGGACGGTGTTTTTCTTTGCTTGGTTTATCGGCTACGCACCGGTGATGGCCATTTTTGTGGCGCGAATTTCCCGCGGTCGCAGCATTCGCGAAATGATTGTGGCGGTGGCGATTCTCGCCCCTATCGCCACTACCGTTTGGTTTACCCTGCTCGGCGGCTCGGGTATCTATTACCAGCTCACTGGCGTGATTGATTTAACCGAAGCGCTTAATAACTTCCAGTTTGATGTCGCGACGCTGACCGTCGCCCAAGCGCTGCCCGGCGGCACCTGGATGGCACTGGCAATTTTAGTGCTGACGACGATTTTCGTCGCCACCACCGGCGACTCAATGAGCTATGCCATTGCTGTGGTCGGTGCGGGTCATGACAACCCCAGCCCAGTAATGCGAGCCTTCTGGGGCATCGCCATGGCGCTAATGGCAGCGGTACTGCTGTATATGGGTGCCGGTCAGATTGGCGCGTTGCAGCAGTTTATCGTCATCACCGCCATTCCGGTGTCGTTGATACTGCTGCCATCGCTCTGGAATGGCCCTCAGGCGGCCTACGCCATGGCCCGCGAACAGGGCATTATTGAATAAATAAGCTGCTGCTCTACAGCTTTCTTTCCTACAGACCTTCCAGCAGGCGCAAAATCATCTGCGGCTGCTGGTTGGCCTGGGCCAACATAGCGATACCCGTTTGCTGAAGGATCTGTGCGCGAATCAAGTTTGAGACTTCCTGGGCGTAATCGGCATCCTGAATACGCGAGCGGGCGGCGGAGGTATTGATAATATTGTTATTGAGACCATCGATCACGCTCTCAAAACGGTTCTGCACGGCGCCCATATAGCTGCGTTGGCGATCTAGCCGCTTAATCGCCTCATCCACCCTATCAATAGGTTTTTCCGTCCCATTGCCATCATCCAGTACGCTTAAGCCTTCCAGCGCCAACCCCTGCAAGTCCATACCTTCAAAACGCACCGCGATGCTATCGCCAGCGTTCGCGCCAACCTGAATGTTTAATGATTTAGTCTCATTAACCAGTCCAATGCCATTGAAGTTACTCTGCTCGGCGATGCGGTCAATCTCTTCCAAGCGCTGGTCAATCTCGTCCTGAATCGAGACAAGATCATCAGACGAGTTGGTGCCGTTGGCCGCTTGTACGCTTAGTTCGCGAATGCGCTGCAGGTTATCGTTAATCTGATTGAGCGTGCCTTCCGCCGTTTGCACCATGGAAATGCCGTCATTGGTATTGCGAATTGCCTGAGTCATACCGTTGATTTTCGCCGTCATGCGGTTGGCAATCGCCTGTCCCGCCGGGTCATCTTTAGCACTATTGATACGCAGCCCGGATGAGAGGCGCTGCATAGCGGTCTGCATGGCTTGCTGACTGCCGCGCAGGTTATTTTGCACGGTAAGCGACATCAGGTTGGTATTAAGGCTGAGCAACGCACGCCTCCGGAGGAAGTTAACCGACCCAGACGCTGGCGGCTATAACGTTACTATCGGCCTAGCCATAAAAATCATAAGCGTTTTACTGGCTCAAGGGTGCGGCCGCTGCTAGCGAGAACTTCGTCGACCGGTACTTTGACATAGTCATGCTGGTAGTAACCCTCATCCACAACTTCCCCGTCCCACGCCACCATATCGAGATCCATCGTGCGCGGCCCCGACTTAATCGCGCCGCGTACTCGACCCAACCGGTCTTCCACTTCCTTGAGATAGGCACGAAACGCTGCTTGCTCAAGTGAAGTGCTGACTAATAGTGCGGCATTTAAGAAATCAGGCTGCTGCTGATAACCTACCGGTGTTGTGCGTATCGCTTTTGAGCGCGCCAAGAGCTTGCACTCCTGGCTAAGAATCGTTAGCGCCTGATCAAAATAGTGCTCAGGGTCGATATTGGACCCCAGGGAGATCAAACATTCATGAAGAGAGACAGCCTGTTCGCTAGGCAATGTCGTGGGGGGCATGGCGACATCCTATGTTAGTGGCGTTTTCTAGGAAACATGGAACTACCCTATTGTGAGCCAGCGTTATAAATACCTCCAGGCCCCTGCCATGTTCAAGCTCTGTATAAGTTATTGACAAACGCTGCACTCACGCAGAGAGTTTTGCATATCCATAAAACGATAGGGAACGCTTTATGCATCAACAAGCTGCTTTGGTCACCGGCGGTGCCACTCGTTTGGGCCGATACTTTTCTGAAGCATTGGCCGACGCGGGGTATGACATTGCACTGCACGTTAATCGCTCCCGCGAAGAGGCTGAAGAGGTCGCCAGCGATATTCGCGCCAAAGGACGAGAGTGTGAAATATTTCACTGCGATTTTTTAAACGACGACCTAAACGTCTTAATACAGTCGGCAAAGCAGCGTTTCCCAGGGCTTAATTTGCTACTGAATAGCGCCTCCGCCTATGAGCCTGCACCGATTGCCGGGACGGATCTGGCGATGCTGGAAGCTCAGTTCCGAGTCAATATGTTTACCCCGCTACTGCTGACGCGCCACTTTGCCGAGGTGGTTCAAGAGGGCCAAGTGATCAATATCATTGATAACAAAGTGGCCTATCACCAATACCCGTATGCGGCATATTTACTGTCGAAAAAGAGCTTAGCGGAGATGACCCGCATGGCAGCACTGGAGTTCGCCCCGCGTATTCGCATTAATGGCCTTGCCCCCGGCGTGGTGCTGCCTGCCTCCCAGCGCACCAGTGACTATGTGCAGTGGCGTATTGAAGGCATTCCGCTGAAACAGCAGGGAGAACCCGCCCACCTTGTACAAGCACTGTATTACTTGTTGGACAATACTTTTGTAGCTGGGCAAATTCTGTTTGTCGATGGCGGGGAATCCATCAATATTGAGGGGCGACACTCGGAAAACTATACATTATAAGCATGCGTTATAAGTCGATGCTTCTTTAAGAAGCGGCAGCCCCTAACAATGAGCGTCGTTAAAACGCAACGAGGCCGCCCTAAGGCGGCCTCGCTTATGCTTACGGTGTCGTCAATCAAACTCTACCTTTCATCGACGTCATCGTGGTCAGGCTTAAGATGATCAGGTTCACGGGTTTGCTGAACACTCGCCTGGCTCTCTTCCTGCTCGATGGGCTTCTCTTCCACTTCCTTCTCTTTAGCAGTTGACTCCAAGACCCGCACATTGGCAGGTGGTGTCTTCCCATTTTTGGTCTCACCAAAGTAGAGCGTGGTGTGTGGGAAGGGAATTTCAATACCCGCCTCATCAAAGCGCAACTTCACCAAGCGATTATAAGCGCGGCCAACACCCCACTGGTCGCCCGGCGTGGTTTTGATCACCACACGAATGTTCACGGAGCTATCTGCCAGGGCCACCACACCAGCAACCGTTAGGTCAGCAAGCAGCTTATTCCCGTACTCTTCGCTGGCTTTGAGATCTTCAAAGGCCAACTGGAGCTGCTCAATAGCTTCGTCGATGCTCTCGTTATAGCCAATACCGTATTCGCCCACATGGTTGCCATACTCACGCATGTAATTGGAAACGGTGTCCACACTCGAGAACGGCACAATGTGATAGGTGCCAGACAAGTCGCGGATGCCGACCGAGCGGATACTTAGCCGTTCGGCGGTACCTGTCACGCCACCTACCGTTACGACATCGCCAGTGTTCATGGCATTTTCTACCTGAATAAACACCCCGGTAATAACGTCTTGCACCAGCTTCTGCGCGCCAAAACCAATCGCCAGACCGAGCACACCAGCACCGGCGATCAGCGGGCCGATATTGATGCCGATTTCCGACAGCACAATCATGCCGGTAATGGTCACCATGGCGATGGCCAGCGCATTACGGAACAGACTAAGCAGCGTTTTCGCCCGCGCGGAAGGTTCGCCATAGCCGGTTTCCGGGTTGAGTTTATGCTCAATCAGGCTCGCCAGCCCCAGCCAAACCGCTAGCGCGACAATCAAAATTACCGCGACACTGATCAAATTGCCGACCAAATTGGCACCACGTTCAGAGGCATACCAAGCGGCTAGATCAAACGCGCCCCAGGCGTTCAACACCATCATGATGACCACGATCAGAATGACGGTACGCAGCACACGCAGTGCATTGGGAACGTAACTATTCAGACGCTTTTCAAGCAGCGGCAGTTTGCGCCGCAGGTCGTCTGACAGCGTGATACGGCGGCCAATGGTCTGGGTAAGGAAGGACGACACCAGCAGTCCGACCACGATGGCGGCCAGGGACTTCAGGGTGGCAAACATCACAAAGGGTAGCGCATCGCCGGGCCGCGTTAACGTCAGCACAAACACGATTAAGAAATACAGCAGCGCGAACAGGTGCCAAGTGCGGGCAAATAGCTGCAGGGAAACACGGCTGGCGGTTAAGGTTGATTTTGCCGCCATATCATTCAGGTTATTGCGTAGGCGGAGGCGGTTCTTAAGCACCACTGCCACGGCATAAATAAACGCCAACAGCATGATCAGCGTGCCGACTGCCTGGCCTAACGACGCCGCCACATAGAAATTAATCAACGGCACCACGACCATCAGGCCGTAACCTACCATGCCAATCAAGCGCGCCAACCAGCGGTTCCAATAGGACGCTTCCTGGGTCGAAATAGGCAGTAGGCGCAGCCCTTCATAGTGTGAAGAGAACAGCATCCGCACCCCGGCTTTGAGCAACTCGATCACCAGAAAGGCATTTAAGAATAAGGAGGCGCGGGTAGACAGCTCACCCGCTTCACCAATCGCAAAGGTAGCTAATAGGTTGCCGCCTACGTAGGAAACGCTTACCAGCAGTACATCTATCACCGCCGCAATGGCCACACAGGTAATCAAGCGCAACACGGGTGTTAAGTTACTACCGTTCAGCGACCAGCCACTGATTTTCGTAAACAGCGGCTTCGCCAAGCGCCTGAAAATCATAAACATCGCAAATGTCGCGACAATCACAAGGCCCAGATTAATCGCCGCACTGGTGAACGCGGCCATGTCAAAGACACTATCGGCTTCTTGACCGGCGAACAGCCCGCCTACAATGCCAACCACTTGCTCAAACTGCCCGCCCACGTCGCTAACCACACGACTAGTGAGTTCGGCTAGCTGGCGCGGCAACGAGACCTCCTCCGGCGCTATCTCACTGCCTTGAGCGGCAGCTTCTGGCGAAAGCTCATTGGCAATTCCCTCGGGCAGCGCTGAGGCTTGACTGCGCAACATCTCAATCAACTCTTGGCGCGACTGCTCATCTTCCAATAAATTGGCCAGCGCCTCGTAAGACGTCGGTGCCGGGGCTTCTGATGATGCCGTGCCTTCGGCGCTAGCCGATTCACTCGGCGTGCTCTGTGCCATGGCTGGCGTGGCCAATATGGCAATCATTGCCAACAGCCAGACACCTAGCCAGGGTAGTAAACGAAGTGGCTTCACACCTTAACCTCCTTTTGGGTGAGTGTTCTTTTCAATCTAACGGCTGCCTACACTCTACACTGCCTGTGCAGCTTGTTAAAAAGTTGTACAGGGTAACATGCCTTAATTAATAAGACGTTTTACTGGCACAGTGGCGCTAGCCAGTAGTGCGCGAGCAGTAATACCACAGCGTAGCGGGCGCCCTTAGCGATCACAATCCACGCCAGCGACCGCCACCAGGGCAGCCGGAACACGCCGGCCAACACGGTAAGGGGGTCGCCAATAATCGGCGCCCATGAAATCAATAGGCTTAGCTCACCAAAGCGGTGATACCAACCCTCTGCGCGGGTTAGGCTACGTGGCGAGGCGGGAAACCAGCGGCGATCTTGAAACTGGCGGGCATAGCGGCCTAATGCAACGTTGATCATGCTGCCCAGGGTATTGCCGGTAGTGGCGACTAGCCACAGCGCCAGCGGTGGTTCGCCCATACACCACAGCCGCGCCAGCCACACTTCCGATCCACCCGGTAACAGCGTCGCGCTGACGAAGGCGACAAAAAACAGGCTCAGCATCAATTAGCGAACCTCGTTAACGTGGCACCTGGCCGCCCAACTGCTGGGTGATTTCATCGGCCGTTTGGCGAACCAGTGCACCCAACGTTAACAGACGCGCTTCAGGGATACGCGCCATGGGACCTGAAACGGAAATTGCCGCCAGCGGGGTACTGTGTTCGTCAAAGACGCAGGCGGCCACGCAGTGCAGGCCGATCGCATGCTCCTCACGGTCACAGGCAAAACCCTGAGCGCGAATTTGCTGGGTTTCCTCTTGCAGGGTCTCGGGCTGATAAAGCGTATTAGCGGTCACTCTGGCAAGCTCGCGGCCATCCAGCAATTGAGCGCGCTCATCATCAGGCATCCACGCCAGCAACGCTTTACCGACACCGGAGGCGTGTAACGGCGCGCGGGAGCCAAGACGGGTGATCATGCGCATCATCTGGGGCGACTCATGCTGGGCGAGAAACACCGCCGTTTCCCCATCGCGGATACCCAAGTTGGCGGTTTCGCCGGTTTCGGCCGTTAGGCGGCGCAAAAATGGCCGGCTGGTGGCCACGACATCGCGCGCTTCAAGGAAGCTATTGCCGATGCGGAAGGTTTTGACATCGATTCGCCACAGGCCCTGCTCGTTCTCCTGGGTGACAAACCCCTGGCTTTGCAGTGCTTGTAACAGGCGATGGGTGGTCGATGGCGCTAATTCGGCCATTTCCGCCACTTCCGAAAGGGCGAGCCCAAGGGGGCTCGCCGCAAGATACTCCAACAGCGTTAAGCCGCGTACCAGCGACTGGCTGTGCCCGCCGCTGGCTTTGGCGGTATTCGCCGGACGACCGACCGTCCTGCGCTTGGCTTCACTCACCTGGCGATCTCCTAAAAGGCGCTCCTACCTGAAAACGCCTTTGCTGACGGCGCCTTCCCTGAAAACATAAAGGGCGTCAGGATAACGTGCCAACACGGCCGTTGTCGCGTTTACGGAAACGAATTCCATTCATTCAATAGCGTTATCTTAGCGATGTCGCCATTGCGGTGGCCGTTTAGCCATAAACGCATCAATCCCTTCGCCCACATCCTCGGCTAACATGTTGCAGGCCATGGTTTCTCCGGCGAAGGCGTAGGCTTCATCAAGCGGCATAGCAAGCTGACGGGCAAACATGGCTTTTCCCGTTCGCACCGCCACGGCGCTTTTCGCGCAGATACTGGCGGTCAGTTCTTTCGTTGCCTCATCCAGCGCATCATCTTCGGCCACACGATTAATCAGCCCCCATTCCGCCGCCTGCTCGGCGCTAATAAACTCGCCTGTCAGCAGCATTTCCATGGCGCGCTTACGTGAAACGTTACGCGATAGCGCCACCGCTGGGGTGGAGCAAAACAGCCCAACGTTGATACCGGAAACCGCAAAGCGGGCGCTGCGCGCCGCCACCGCCAGATCACAGCTCGCGACCAGTTGGCAGCCTGCTGCGGTGGCGATGCCCTGCACTTTGGCAATCACCGGTACCGGCAGGTGCACAATAGCTTGCATCACTTCGCCACAGCGCTCAAACAGCTCTTGGTAATAGGCTTTATCAGGGTTAGCGCGCATCTGCTTCAGATCATGCCCGGCGCAGAAGGCTTTGCCTTCTGCCGCCAGCACCACACAGCGCACGCCGCTATCGTCGGCAATCTCGCTTAGCGCTTCGTGGAGGGCTTGCAGCATGGCGTCCGAGAGCGCGTTAAAGCGCTCTGGCGCGTTCATCGTCAGCGTCACAACGCCTTGGCGGTCAAGTCGCTGCAGGATGGGAGCAGGTGAATCAGAGATGATGGACATGGTGAACTCCTGATGTGAGTAACACAGTGCCCATCAGTCTAGCGCACCCGCTTTTTTATCAGGATTTTTTCATTAGCCGGGTATCGCGACCAAGCGGATGCGGTTCGCCACGCTGCTTGGCTAGATCGATTTGACGCTGGCGTTCACGGGCCGCTGCGCGGGTTTTCTCCGGCAGTGAATCGATGCAGTGGGGGCAGCTAATACCCGGTTCGTACGCAGAAGACTGCATATCTTCGGCGGAGATCGGCATGCGGCAGGCGTGGCACTGTTCGAACTCGCCTTTGCTCAAGTCGTGGCGCACTGTGACGCGGTTATCGAACACAAAACACTCACCTTTCCATAGCGACTGCTCTTCCGGGACTTTTTCCAGGTAGTTCAGCACGCCGCCTTTCAGGTGATAGACCTCTTCAAAACCTTCTTTGAGCATAAAACTGGAGGCCTTCTCGCAGCGAATACCGCCGGTGCAGAACATTGCTACCTTCTTGTGCTTTTCCGGGTCGTAGTGCTCGCGCACGTACTCGGGAAATTCGCGGAAAGTGGTGGTTTTAGGGTCTATCGCCCGCTCAAAGCTGCCTATCGCCACTTCGTAATCGTTGCGGGTATCGATCACCAGCACTTCCGGGTCGGCGATGATGTCGTTCCAGTTTTCCGGCTCGACGTAGGTGCCCACGGTGTCATTAGGATCGATGTCCGGCACGCCGAGGGTAACAATCTCTTTTTTGAGTTTGACCTTGGTGCGGTAGAACGGCGTTTCGTCGCAATAGGACTCTTTATGATCAATATCGGCCAGACGCGGGTCGGCGGTCAGCCAGGTAAGCAGGCCGTCAATGCCTTCGCGACTGCCCGCCACCGTGCCGTTGATGCCCTCTTTAGCGAGCAGCAGAGTGCCTTTAACGCCGTTATCGAGCATGGTTTGGTGAAGCGGTTCGCGCAGCGCTTCGAAGTCGTTCAGGGTGACAAATTTATACAGCGCCGCGACCACAATGGGCGGCATTTGGATGGGTACTGACATGTAAAGCTCCAGGTAGTCATCCTCGTAAAGGACGGACCGGGTTATTAAGACGCGCATATTCTAGCGCAACCTGGCGCTGAAAACGTCGATTTATTCGACAGAAACGTACTGAAACCTTCACCCCACGCGGCGTCAACGAGGCGTATATTGTCACTATTCCACATCACATAACCTCGGAGTACAGCATGATTATTCGTCGTTCAAACGAGCGCGGCTACGCCGACCACGGCTGGCTACGCTCATTCCATACCTTTTCATTTGCCAACTACGTTGACCGCAACCATATGGGCTTTCGCGCCCTGCGCGTGATCAATGAAGACCGCGTCGCGGGCGGCCACGGCTTTGGTGCCCATCCTCACCGGGATATGGAGATTATCTCCTACGTGCTGGAAGGTGAGATGGAGCATAAAGACAACATGGGCAATGGCGAGGTAATGCGACCGGGCGACGTGCAGCGCATGTCAGCGGGTACCGGCGTGCTGCACAGCGAGTTCAATCACTCCAAGACGAACGAGCTGCACTTCCTGCAGATTTGGATTGAACCCAAGCAGCTCGGCATTAAACCCAGCTACGAGCAGAAAGCGTTTCCTACCGCCGAGCGTCAAGGCCAGTGGCGTTTAGTGGTTTCTGAAGAGGGCCGCGAAGGCTCCGTGAGCATTAATCAGGACGTGAACCTGTACGCGGGCCTGTTTAACGCTGGCGAACAGCCAACCGCGCCGCCTTCGCGCCACGCTTGGCTGCATGTAGTGAACGGTGAAATGGAAGTGAATGGCGAGACGCTAGGCGCAGGCGATGCTGCGGCGTTTACGCCAGATGAGTCGATTAGCCTCACCGGCAAAGAAGCAGGCGAAGTGCTGCTGTTTGATTTGGCTTGATCACCGCGTTGACTAAACCGCACCAACCAAAACGGCGCCTCTTGCGAGGCGCCGTTTTTACAGCCAACTTATTTAATAAAGGCTTTAGCTGTTTTGTGACGAGTAGAGCGCACGAATTTTCAGCGTGTGATCGACTTCACGCAACGCTTCCAGCGCCTGTGGGCCGTAAGCTTTATCGACATCGATCACCACATAGCCAACTTTCTCGTTGGTCTGTAGGTACTGACCCGAGATGTTGATGCCATTTTCAGACAGCACGCGGTTAATTTGCGACAGCACGCCCGGCACGTTGTCGTGAATGTGCAGCAAACGGTGCTTGTCCGGGTGCGCAGGCAGTGCCACTTCGGGGAAGTTGACCGATGTGACCGTGGTGCCGTTATCGGAATACGTGATCAGTTTTTCTGACACTTCGATACCGATGTTCTCCTGGGCCTCCAGGGTAGAACCACCGATATGCGGGGTCAGGATCACGTTTTCCAGACCGCGTAGCGGGCTTTCAAACTCTTCTTCGTTGCCTTTCGGCTCTACCGGGAAGACATCAATCGCCGCACCGTTGAGATGGCCCACTTTAAGCGCTTCGGCAAGCGGTTCGATTTCAACGACGCTACCGCGGGAGGCATTAATAAAGATCGCGCCGGGCTTCATGGCGGCAATCTCTTTGGCGCCGATCATCCAGCGGGTAGAGGCAAGATCAGGCACGTGCAGGCTGATGACATCGGAGCGACCCAGCAGCTCTTCTAGGCTTGCGACCTGGCTGGCGTTACCCATTCCCAACTTGGTGATCACATCGTAGTAAATCACGTTGAAACCCAATGACTCCGCCAGCACGGAAAGCTGCGCACCGATGCTGCCGTAGCCCACGATGCCTAGCGTTTTACCGCGCGCTTCATGGGAGTTCTTGGCTGATTTCAACCAACCGCCCTGGTGGGCACGGGCGTTTTTCTCAGGAATACCGCGCAGCAGCATGATTGCTTCTGCCAGCACCAGCTCGGCCACCGAGCGGGTATTGGAGTACGGCGCGTTGAACACCGCGATACCACGCGTAAGCGCGGCGGTTAAATCGACCTGATTGGTGCCGATACAGAAACAGCCAACGCCGACCAGCTTCTCTGCTGCCTCGAACACACGCTCAGTCAGCTGTGTGCGGGAACGGATGCCGATGAAGTGAACGTCGCGAATCTTTTCGATCAGCGCTTCTTCATCAAGCGATGTGGGCAGATGCTCGATATTTTCATAACCTGCGTTGTGAAAATTGTCCACCGCACTTTGGTGGACGCCCTCGAGTAGCAGGATCTTGATCTTGCTCTTGTCCAGGGACGTTTTGGCCATGGCTGAATCAACCTCTATGGTCGGCGGCATGCGCCGTGTATCGGTTCACGGGAGGCGCATATCGTAGCACAGACCGCCCCATTCACGCCGGGTCAAGATGATGAAAAGTGTGCGTACTGACAATGAATGAACCGCAAGTCGTTACCATAAGCGTAGGCTGAAAGGCAGACGCCACCCCCTGGCGTCGGTGTATACTGTGGGCCTATTTCAGCTTATTTTAAAAAACATACCGGTTGGCAGGCATACCCCAATGAGCGACACGACATCACCTCCGCAGGATTTTGCCACGACGGTTGAGCAACTCGAAACCATCGTTGAACGTCTTGAGTCAGGCGAGCTCTCATTGGAGGATGCGCTGACCGCGTTTGAACAGGGCGTGCGGCTAACCCGCGATGCCCAGCAGCGGCTGGATAGCGCCGAACTTAAGGTGCGTGCACTGAGTGAAGACAGCGAAGGCCGCTTGAATGTGGCGCCTTTTGCTGGCCCCGACGACCCCAAGGATGCGGCCGACGAAGAGAGCAAGGAGACGCCCCCATGGTAGCCACCCAGCCGAGCCAGCTTGCCACCCTGCGCCACCGCAGCAATAGCCGCGTAGACGCCACCCTGGCGGCACTGTTTGATAGCCGCCCGGCGGTAGCACCAAGGCTTGAGGCCGCCATGCGCCACGGTTTGCTGGCAGGAGGCAAACGCCTGCGCCCGCTGTTGGTGTATATGGCTGGTCACGCACTGGGTGCAGAAGACGAAGCGTTAGACGCCCCCGCTGCCGCGATTGAATTAATCCACGCTTACTCTTTGATCCATGATGACCTACCGGCCATGGATGACGACGACTTGCGTCGCGGCCAGCCCACCGTGCATAAGGCGTTTGATGAAGCGAGTGCGATTCTGGCCGGTGATGCCCTGCAGGCACTGGCGTTTGAAGTGCTGGCCAATACCGCTCATCCGCGATTAGGCAATCTCGTTCACACGCTGGCCTCAGCCGCTGGCCGAGACGGCATGGTGGCCGGGCAGGCGCTGGATTTAGATGCCGTTGGTGGCCACCCGGATGTCGATGCCCTGGCCCACATGCACGCCCATAAAACCGGCGCCCTGATTGTCGCTGCGGTACGCATGGGCGGCCTGGTAGCCGTAGCGGAGGATGACTCACGTTTAAGTGCGCTGACTCGCTACGCGCGCGCCATTGGTCTAGCCTTTCAGATTCACGACGACATCCTGGATGTGACCGGCGACACCGTTACCCTAGGCAAAACGTCAGGTGCCGATGCCGCACGAGCCAAGCCTACCTACCCCAGCCTGCTGGGCTTAGAGGGCGCTCAACGCAAAGCGCACAGCCTGATTGACGAGGCCATTGCCGCGCTCGCCCCCTTGGGCGAACGTGCCGCACCGCTGGCCGCCTTAGCCCACTATATGATCGAGCGCGACCACTAAACATGCCCATGAAGCTGTTCGACGAAATCCCCCGCGAGCGTCCGGCAACGCCGCTTCTCGACTCCTTTGACCACCCCGCCGCCCTGCGGGCCATGAATGACCATCAGCTCGCCCAACTGGCTGATGAGCTGCGTGCTTACCTGTTATATAGCGTGGGCGTGTCGGGTGGCCACTTTGGCGCCGGGCTCGGCGTGGTCGAGTTAAGCGTTGCCTTACACCACGCCTTCCATACCCCCCATGATCGTTTAGTTTGGGACGTTGGCCACCAGGCTTATCCGCATAAGATCCTGACCGGCCGTCGTGAGACGATGTTGAGTATTCGCCAGCATGACGGTTTGGCGGCATTTCCCCGCCGCGCCGAGTCCGAGTACGACACCTTTGGCGTAGGCCACTCCAGCACGTCGATTTCGGCGGCGTTGGGTATGGCGCTGGCGGCCAAGGCCCAGGGTAATAAGCGTCGCGTGTGTGCCATTATTGGCGACGGTGCGCTTACCGCTGGCATGGCCTTTGAAGCCCTGGCCCACGCGGGCCACGTGGATGCCAATCTGCTGGTAGTGCTCAACGACAACGAAATGTCGATTTCTGAGAATGTCGGCGGCATGGCGACGTATCTTGCCCGGGTTCTCTCCAGCAAGCCCTACCTGAAAATACGCGAAGAGGGCAAAAAAGTGCTTTCCCACCTGCCCGGCGCGTTGGAACTTGCCCGGCGCACAGAAGAGCATATGAAAGGCATGGTGAGCCCCGCCACGCTATTTGAAGAGATGGGCTTTAACTACGTTGGCCCGATCGACGGCCATGACCTCGAAGCGCTCACCGATACGCTTGAAAACCTGCGCGACCTCGACGGCCCGCAGTTCCTGCATATCAAAACGGTAAAAGGTAAAGGTTTCTTGCCTGCCGAGGCCGACCAGATTGGCTATCACGCCATTACCAAGCTGGAAAAGCCCAGCGCTGCTGCCAGTAACGGCGCCGCCAAAAAACCCATTATTAAACAAGCCGCAGCCAAGAAAAAATACTGCAATGTGTTCGGCGACTGGCTTTGCGATATGGCCGCCGCCGATTCGCGCTTGATGGGCATTACCCCCGCGATGCGCGAGGGCTCCGACCTGATTCGCTTCTCTAAAGAGTACCCACAACGCTATTTCGATGTCGCGATTGCAGAGCAGCACGCCGTGACGCTCGCGGCAGGTATGGCCTGCGAAGGCATGAAACCAGTGGTGGCAATTTACTCTACCTTTCTACAGCGCGGCTATGATCAGTTGATTCATGATGTGGCGGTGCAGAATCTGGATGTCACCTTTGCCATTGACCGTGCAGGCTTAGTGGGCGAAGACGGGCCCACGCACCACGGCAGCATGGATCTCTCATTCCTGCGCTGCGTGCCCGGCATGGTGATTATGGCCCCAGCGGATGAAGCTGAATGCCGCGCCATGCTCAGTGCTGCCTACCATCATCCTGGCCCCGCGGCGGTGCGCTACCCACGCGGCACTGGCCCCGGCATGGAGATTCCCGCCCACCTTGAGCCGCTAACGATTGGCAAAGCCGAGGTACGCCGAAACACCTCAAGCGACGGCGTTCGCATTGCGCTGTTGGCGTTTGGCAGCATGAATAGCGCTGCCGCCGACGTCGCCGAACGGCTCAATGCCACCCATATCAATATGCGCAGCATCAAGCCACTCGATCGGGATGCGGTGCTACACGCCGCCGACGAGCATGAACTGCTGGTAACACTGGAAGAGAACGTAATTGCGGGTGGCGCAGGCAGCGCTGTCAATGAGTTGCTCCACGCCGAAGGCGTGCAGGTGGAAGTGCTCAATCTCGGCTTGCCTGACGCCTTTGTCGAGCACGGCACGCCAGCGCAGCTACTTGCCGACTGCCAGTTGGATATTGAAGGCATCGAGCGCGCTATTCGCGTCCGGCTGCCCTAAAACTTATTGCTATTCGGTTGCCATCAGGCATTACCTTTAAACTACTTTTGAGATTTTTATGCTACTGCTTATTGTTATTTTCGGCCTGATCGGTCTTGCGTTCGGTGGCCCGGTGGGGCTTCTGATTGGCGGCGGCTTGGGCTGGTGGTTGGGGCGACGCATCAGTCGTCGTTTGAATATCGCCCGAATGCGTATTCAGGAAGGTTTTCTTGAATCGATCTTCTCGGTCATGGGCTGCCTGTGCCAAGCCGATGGCAAAGTAACCGATGGCGAGCTGGATGTAGCAGAGAAACTGTTTGATCAGATGCATCTGCAGGGTGAACAACGCGCCAAGGCCCGCGCCGCCTTTGAGCGTGGCCGCGCCGATGACTTCAAATTAGACGCCGAATTGGCCAATGTTAACCGCCTCACCCAGCGTCAACCGGTGCTGCGCCAAGTGTTTATCCAGGTTCAGCTCTCCGCTATCGCCGCTGACGGCGTGCTCCATCCGGCTGAACAAGAGATGATCCTGCGCGTTGCCCGTGGCGTGGGTTGCAGCGATACCGAACTACAGCAGATCGAAGCGATGCTCCACGGCGCTGCTGCTAACTCCCAAGGCGCCAGCGAAGAAGCCCTAAAAGATGCTTATCGCGTACTGGGGGTTTCCGATGACGCCAGCGATGCTGAGATCAAGAAGGCTTACCGTCGTCTAATGAGCCAAAACCACCCCGACAAATTGGCGGGTAAAGGCCTGCCCGACAGCATGCGCGACATTGCCCAAGCGCGTACCAGCGAAATCGGCAACGCCTACGAGCGTATACGTACGGCGAGGGGCAGCGCCTAAAGGCAGCCTTAACAACAAGATAATCGACAGGTTCGCTAACGCCCGCTAGATTCAAGCATCGACTGTTTTCGTCAGGAGCACGCCATGATCACGCTGTATAGTTTCCCCCAGTCGCGCTCGTTAAGAGTGGCGTGGGTACTTGAAGAGCTTGGCCTTGAGTACCAGTGCCAGCACGTGGCGCTGGATAAAGGCGAGGGCCAAACGGTCGAGCATTTGGCGCGCCACCCGGACGGCAAGGTACCGGTCATTGAAGATGGCGATGTGCATCTATTTGAGTCGGCGACTATTTGCCGCTATCTGGCCGAGACCTATGGCGATGGCACGCTGCTGCCCAGCGATCCTGCGGCCCGTGCCCAAGTTGACCAATGGCTCAGCTTTATCGTGACGGAAATTGAGCAGCCGCTGTGGAATCAGGCCAAGCATAAGTTTGCATTGCCCGCTGATAAGCGTGTTCCTGCTATTTTGCCGGTTTGTGCCTGGGAGTTTCAGCGTGCAATAAGTGCCCTGGCACGCCGTTATAACGGACAGGAATATCTGGTAGGTAACACCTTTACTCTGGCGGATCTGTTTCTGACTCATACCCTTTCCTGGGCGGCCAGCATGAAGCATCGCTTACCCGAGCCGCTCTTTGCTTACCGCGAGCGGCATATCAAGCGTCCCGCCATGGCTAAGGCGATGGAAAAAGAGCAGGCAGCCGCGAAGGGTTAATCAATCAAGGCAACGGTCTTTTGCTGAGCTTGGCGCGCTTAAAAGCCAAGCTCATCGAGCAGATCATCGACCTGATCCTGCCCTGACACGGCATCCACCTTGCTCTCCCCTACCTGGGGGCCATTACGCAGTCGGGCATGCTCATCGCGACCATCTTCCACTTTCACGCCGTCGGTGACGTTAGGGACGTTATCCACCAACACTTGAACAAGCTGCTCTTCGATTAGCTTGATGACTTCCATCATTTTCTTAATGACCTGGCCGGTAAGGTCCTGAAAGTCTTGCGCCATCATGATTTCAAGCAGCTCTTTTTGCGTGGCGCCGGTGGCGGCAGGCAGCTTGCTACCCAAAAAATTCTGTGTGTCCTCGACGAGTTTAGGGTCCTCTCCCACTACCGCGAGATTGGCGGCCGCGGCCTGCCAGCGCTGATTGATCGCCGCGCCGTCTGCCTCAAGCGTGTCTTGCACGGGTTGCGCGCGCTCAACGGCATTCAATGCCCGCTCTGCGGCTTGCTCGGTCATTAGGGCAACATAATTGAGGCGATCATTGGCATCCGGTATCGCTTGCGCCGCCTGGGTAATTTGCTGATCTAATCCCAGTTCTTTCATGCTGTCCCGCAGCAGGCGCGTTAAGTGCCCTATGCGATGCACCATCTCATCAGTACTGTCTTTTTTGCCCAGTACCGACGGCATGGTCGTGTCGTGGGCGTTGTTAACAGTGCTCATGACAATCCTCTTGTTAGCATTTCTTATTCGATGTCGCTTCCGGACGACGATAGTCATCCTATTACGCACCTGCTGTGGCTTTTCTGGCAGTTGGAGGCTCCATACACCCAGGCCAACCGCCAAACCTACTACTACTTTCGGCCTAAAATGCTAAAACTTAAGTTGAATCCGCTTCTACAGAAGGATTCTGGCACTTTTAGTTACGCCGACGTCACGTGAGGCAGCACGGCGCTGTAAACCGCAAAGTAGTGGCAGACGCTTCCAGCGATCACAAACAGATGCCAAATAGCATGGTTATAGGGGATGGCACGCACGGCGTAGAAGATAACCCCGAGCGTGTAGGTGATTCCTCCCACGGCCAGCAGAGTAATACCGGTTGACGATAAATTTGCCGCCATTTCCTCTGCTGCGAGTAAAATCATCCAGCCCATCAGCAAATAAATCGTGACGCGCAATACCGCAAAGCGATGCGGCCAACATAGTTTGCAGACAATGCCAGCCAACGCGAGCGACCATACAGCAGTAAATAGTATCCACCCGGTGGGGCCGCGCATGTTCACCAATAAAAAAGGCGTGTAAGTACCCGCGATGAGGAGATAAATCGCGCAGTGGTCAAGCAGTTGAAAACGCAGCTTCCAACGCCGATGCGGAATGCCGTGATAAAGGGTCGAAGCGGTATACAGCAGTACCAGCGTAGTGCCGTACAGGCTAAGGCTAACCACCTTCCATGGGTCGACGTGTGCCGCTAGGCTCGCCACTACGAGCAAGACCACCATGCCTACCAAACTAAGCGCGGCACCAATCCCGTGGGTAATGCTGTGCAGCCACTCTTCAATAACGCTGAATTCGCCCAGCGAGTCGTCGATATCGGTATTTTTCAAACGTGACACCTCTAAACGCCCTTATTAACTTATATCAGTCATGTAAAAAATAGCGTGTAGCTGACTATAAAGAGAGTGCTAGCGGCCGTTTGTTCCTTCGTTTAAGCAAATCGAAACAAAGCAACTAAAGCCGAGCCCGAAAACTAAAGCCAGGCTCGGTATTGATTGGAGAAGAAATTCTACCAATGCACGCAATGGGAATCTTTTTAAAGCGTTGGCGAGGGTAAAGCATCCTTCATATCGGCGGGCACTTGAAAGCCTAGCGCAGCACCGCGCGCACTTGCTAACCCTTGGGGGAAGCCACTTCGATAGCTGTAATCAGGGGTAGCGCCTCCTTGATAGGCATGGCGCTGGCTCAACGCCTTGGCACAGGCATAATCAAGGGCAGTGAGAATACCCACCGCGGTTAACGCCAGGTAAACGTTCTGCTTCTTGGGATTATGCTCATCCTTTAGCGCAAAGGAGAGGGCCGCAAGATCTAACACATCGCCGCCAACACGGCTCCATATTGCAGGTGTAGGATTATCTGAAAGCGCGCCGATACCACTCATTACGCCTCTTACCCCACAGGCACGCAGGCTGTTTTCGCTGCCTTGCATACCGAGCTCACGGGTAATCCTGCCTGGTGCTAGCAGTTGATAAAGCCCGACACCCAGGCTTAACCAACCGAGCCCTCGCGCCAGCTTATCCGCTGAGCTCTGCGACTGGGTCATGTCTGTGTGCTTATGCATACCTACCTCCATGTCGGTGTATTCAAGGCTGGAGAATTACCTTGACGCAACCATCCTGTTTATCGCGGAAGGTCTTATACATTTCGGGCCCTTGCTCTAGGCCAACGGAGTGAGTAATAACAAATGAGGGGTCAATCTGGCCTTCTTCAATACGCCGCAGCAGATCATCGGTCCAGCGATTCACATGTGTCTGGCCGGTACGCACCGTCAGCCCTTTATTCATTAACGCACCAATGGGGAGTTTATCCACCAAGCCCCCATAGACGCCGGGAATGGAGAGTACTCCCGCAGGGCGACAAACATAGATCATTTCACGTAATACGTGGGCTCGGTCGGATTCCAACAGCATGGCTTGTTTAACGCGATCGTACATGGAGTCCAGTGAACGGGTGGCGTGTGCCTCCAGGCCCACCGCATCAATACACTTCTCTGGCCCCTTCCCGTTGGTCAGGTCTTGCAGACGGCTCAGCACGCTCTCTTTATCAAAATTAATGGTGATAGCGCCGCCCGCTTCTGCCATAGCGAGCCGCTCGGGGACATTATCGATTACGACGACTTGCTTTGCGCCCAGCAGCACAGCGCTGCGAACACAAAACTGGCCTACTGGCCCAGCGCCCCAAATAACCACTGTATCGGTAGGCTGAATGTCACACTGTACCGCCGCCTGCCAACCGGTAGGGAAAATGTCACCTAGGAAGAGTACTTGTTCGTCAGTGAGCGTACTGGGCACTTTAATATGGGTGGTATCGGCAAATGGCACCCGGACAAATTCAGCTTGGCCGCCTGCATACCCGCCAGTGAGATGGGAATAGCCAAATAAACCCGCGCCACCATGACCAAACGCCTTATCGGCCAATGCCTTATTGCGATTAGAGCGCTCACAGACTGAATAATTGCCACGCTGGCACTGTTCACATTCCCCACAGAAGATAGTGAAGGGAACCACGACACGATCGCCTACCTTCAAATTCTTTACTTCGCTGCCTACCTCCATCACTTCGCCCATAAACTCATGGCCAAGCACGTCTCCCGACTCCATAGACGGTATGAAGTGATCGTAAAGGTGGAGATCAGAGCCGCAAATAGCACAGCTACTTACATTAATGATAGCGTCGCGTGGGTGCTCAATTTGTGGATCCGGTACCGTGTCATAGCGAACGTCGTTTTTACCATGCCAGCAAAGTGCTTTCATCGTCGCTTCTCCTTAACCTTTATACCCCTGGGTTAGCATCCTGCTATGTATCAACATAGCTCAGTTGCCGGGCAAAAAAGCTTAAAAAAAAGCAAGTTTCCGAGACCGATTAAGCGTCACGCGTTGCTAGTTGGTTGGTAGTTACCCCTTACGCTCAATATCCACATCGCTGGCCTGGGTGAGTGGCGCAGTCGGAGTAACTCAGGACTTAATGGCTAATCATCCATGGGCGTGCTGAGGGGAACATCTTATTACCTTCCGCCGTATAAAATACCTGGGGTTTATGACGTTCTCGATGACAGCATCCGCTCTCATGCTCACTATGCTGATTCCCATGCCTAGGCTCGTGTGCGGCTTTTTCATTACGAGCAAAAGCATTACGTTTTGTGGCGTCCATCATTAACAGCTGAGGGGCAACCATCAGTACTCTAGGGGATAGCGTTCCGCACGTTGGGCAAGCGTGAGAATCACCCGACTCTCGTAGGGGAACAAGCTCATGGAATAAGCCATGGGAAGCACACTTATAATCATAAAGAGGCATACCACTTTCTCCTTAATAGTTTCTGTTTCAAACAGGCAGCGATGTTAAGACGTCGCCGCCTATCTCAATGCTATCAACGCTTGGAAGTCTCTATTTATCTTTTGAGAGTGGTAAGTCAGCCCCCTGAGCGACTTGGGCACCGGGCCCATTGGCATTCGGTTTCACATCAATATCAAAAATATCCGTTGGCAGCCAAAGCGTTGCGCAAGCATTAGGAATATCCACGACGCCGCTAATATGCCCTTGCACTGGCGCGCACCCTAGCAACGAGTAGGCTTGGGCACCGGTATACCCAAACTTTTTGAGATATTCGATGGCATTGAGAACGGCCTGACGATAAGCCACATGCACATCCAAATAGTGCTGCTTGCCCTGCTCGTCTACCGATACCCCTTCAAAAATCAGATAATCATCGTATTTAGGCGTGATAGGACTCGGTTTGAAAATAGGGTTTTTGATGGCGTACTTCTCCATGCCGCCTTTAATCAGGTTAACCCGTAAGTGAATCCAACCGGCCATCTCAATGGCGCCGCAAAAAGTAATCTCCCCATCACCTTGGCTGAAATGTAAATCGCCTACCGATAGGCCGCCATCTTTGACATAAACGGGAAAATAAATGGTTGATCCCCGTGATAAATCTTTAATATCGCAGTTACCACCATGTTCACGAGGTGGTACTGTTCGAGCACCTTCAGCAGCCGCTTGCTGCTTGGCTGTACCCGATAACTTTCCCATATGAGCCGTATCTGCAAAAGGCAGTGCCGCTAACTGTGGTATACGATCAGGATCCGTATCATAGAGTTCTTTTTCTCGCTTATTCCATTCATCCAACATCTCCTTTGAAGGCAAACAACCAATCAAACCTGGATGAATCAGGCCTGCAAACTCTACACCGGGAATATGGCGGGATTTAGTAAACATACCATTGAAATCCCAAATCGACTTTTGTGCCTCAGGGAAGTGCTCGGTTAAAAAACCACCACCATTTTGTTTGGAAAAGAAGCCATTGAATCCCCATTGGCTCTCTTCAAAGGTACCAATATCGAGAATATCGACCACCAGCAGATCGCCAGGCTCTGCGCCTTCAATACCGACTGGACCTGATAAAAAATGCACCTGAGTTAAATCCACATCACGCACATCGTCGGCGCTATCATTGTTATGGATTTGTCCTCCAGTCCAGTCATGACACTCAATAATAAAGTCGTCACCAGGCTTCACCATGCTGGCCATGGGGATATCTGGATGCCATCGATTGTGAATCTGCTCGTTCTCGTAAGGCGACTGATTAAGGTCAACTTTAATGATTGTTTCAGCCATGACACATACCTCTTGCACGTAACGTCGAATAATGGTTATAGAGAAACCCGTTTTCCCTGTACCACTATGTAAAATCGTTACTCATGCGTATTCCGGCGAACGTGACCGGTCATTCCGGTGATCGTGACCGA
>TARA_R110000824_G_scaffold394999_1_pt1 | contig 30709 bp, 31 predicted proteins | sample TARA_R110000824 | Tara Oceans TARA_R110000824 (sample SAMEA4397747) | marine metagenome | biome: Polar Biome; feature: [MES] marine water layer (ENVO:01000295) within the mesopelagic zone...; material: water (ENVO:00002006), including particulate matter (ENVO:01000060) such...
ATGAAGTCGCGCATGGCCTGGCTGTCATAGATGGCATCTTCAAGCGCCTCATCGGCCAGTGCATACCATTGCTGGAGGAAATAGATCCGCAACATCCGTTCCAGACCGATGGGTGGCCGACCGCGCTTGCCCGCCGACGTCGGAAAGTAGGACGGCGACAACGCCCCAATCAAGCGTTGCCATGGCATCAAGGCCTCCATCTGCGCCAGAAACCGTTCCCGGCGGGTGACCTTCTTCTTGTTCTGGTGCTCAGCCTGAGCAAACGAGATCTGCTTCATTGGAAACTCAGTCGGACAGTGGAAGACGATATTTTACCCTGCCGGTGGCACTTAGGCAGCCACGGCTGTATTTATGCAGCGTTTCCTTAGTAGACACAGCTAGAAATAGAGTGCCTTCTGGTGTTTTTCATGTGCCAATAGCTCCTGGGGTTGTTCGTGGGAGTCAAGGGTTAAGTGATGTCACCAAAGAATTAGTAAAGCACAAAAGGGCCGAACTCGCAGAAATTAACCAGCAGCCTTCTGATTTCTCATTAGAAATTTCTAAAGACACACAAAAGAAAGTTTTCGTTGTTCACGGTCATGATGATTTAGCGAAAACACAAATGGCCAGGTTCATCGATCAGGCAGGGTTGGAACCAGTGATTTTGCATGAGCAAGTGAGCTCGGGAATGACCATTATCGAAAAGATTGAGTCATATAATGGGGTAGGCTTCGCGGTGATTCTCTATACCCCCTGTGACTTTGGTGGATCTAATAAATCAGATGCGACCCCTCACCCTAGGGCGAGGCAGAATGTTGTTTTTGAGCATGGCTACTTTTTAGGACATCTAGGTCGCTCTAAAGTATCGGCATTCGTGAAAGGTGACATAGAAACGCCCAATGACATTAGTGGTGTAGTTTACACGCCATTAGATGATGCTGGTGCTTGGAAAATATCATTACTGAAAGAGCTTAAAGCTGCAGGTTATTCAGTCAATACTGAGTTTTTAATTTAGATGTCAGAACATAACAAGGCCAATCAGCCTCGCGCACTGGGTGCGCTGGATCTTGCTGCGCTCGGCCACTGTTGGCGGCGTTAAACATAATGGGGAATTGAATTGTATTTTGACTTGGGAAAGTACCATTCTGAATTTTTGTTCCTTTATGGTAGATACAAGGAGTTGCGGGCCTTTTGTTTAGATACTGATGCATTATATGCATATGTAACAGAAAATAAGTATGTTGAAGGCTTTCAGAATGGGGAGTACTTCAAAAGTACTGATAAGCTCGAGCTAGAGAAATGGCTTACCCCAAAAACTGATGCCATAATAACTGCATTCGATACTTTCGAGCTTCAAATGCCGGTTATTTTTTCTAGTTACCTAGAAGATGCAATTGTTACATTCTTAACAGTTTACTTCGTGAAATATGAAAACTGTATGGGAGATTACGTTAATCCATCGGATCAAGGTAACATAAAAGGGTTTGTGAAAATCAGTGATATTTTAAAACACATTACTATTGAGGAGCTTAAAGAATCGTTAGCTTCTAAAGCTGCACATAACGCCGCGTCGGGTAAATCCAAGAAAAAGGTTTTCGCGAGAATTGAAGCGCTCACCAAATATACGATTCAAACAAAAATTAAAGATAGAATTATCGCTCTTTATGACAAGCGTAATGAAATTGTCCATGAGAACAAAAAATTTGAACTTGGCATGGACTACATTGAAGAGATATATGATGACTGTATAGCGTTCATTACAGAGCTTGGAAAAATCTGTGTTGAAAAGAAAGTCCCATTTAACGACCCAAGTGGGTTACTTCGTTGATCTCGTTTAACCTGGCCAGCCAGCATCGCTTCCTGCGGTCGCTTAACCTCGTTTCACTCGGCCGCTGCTGGCGGCGTTAACTGGGAAGGATCCCATGAATCAGAATCTTGCAGATGAACTGGTCATGATGATGACGGAAGACCAGCGATTATTGCAGCAACTCTTCGATTCCGGAGAGCTGCCATCTGAGTCATATCATCCCCGGATGAAAGCTCTGCATGAGCACAATGCTTCTCGCCTTAAGGAGATTATCGGTGCTCAAGGTTGGCCCGGCATTTCGTTGGTTGGTGAGGATGCTGCCAAAGCTGCCTGGCTTGTCGCTCAGCATTCCATTTCAGATACCGAGTTCATGGCAGAATGTGTTTCCCTGATGGAATATGCCATTGCGAGAGAAGATGTGGCAGGCTGGCAATTGGCGTTTCTTCAAGATCGAGTGCGGACTTTATCCGGCGAGCCTCAATACTACGGCACCCAGTTTGATATTGATGAAGATGGGTGGCCAACACCGTTTCCCATTGAGGATTCTGCTACGGTTAATGAGCGCCGTGCGCGCCTAGGGCTTAATTCCCTAGAGGAGCGCCTAGAACAAATGACGGAACAGGAGCGGAAGCGCTGTGCCAATATCCAGCACACCAGTTAACCAAACGCGGCACTCGGACGCCCTTGTCTCCGGTCCGCTGCGCCAAGAACGCCGGTGCTCTCTGCGTTGAGGCTTTAGAATAACAACGCTGACGCATAAGCTTTGGTAAGATCGAGAAAACAGACGAGAAGCGGCCAGCATGCCGCGCTTCAAGCGCTACAATCACGATCAAAACGTCATGGTGGTGATTAACCAATAAGAACAGCTCCAAGCCAATATCTTTCAGCACAAGCTAGACTTATCCGTTTTCCATTCCGAATGCCGCAACAATGCGATCAGTCGTCTGGCCTACGATACAGCTATTCTATAAATTCAAGTTTTTAAAAGCGATACATCGACATTATGACGAGAAAAACACTAGGCTTGAAAACAAAAAGGCAGGTAGATGCCAAGCCCGCTGACGACGTTGAAGATCAATTCCCTAATGATCCCGAAAAACGTTTTTTAAATGGCGTCGCTATTCATCCTTCCCCACGCATTTATTTAGAACCTGGCTCTCAAGAGCGTACTGTGCGAGCGATGGATTTGATTACGCCCATTGGGATGGGGCAACGGGGGTTGATTGTGGCGCCGCCGGGTTCTGGCAAAACGACGATGTTAAAACACATCTGTCAGGCCGTGGCAGAAGCTCATCCTGATATAAAACTGTATGCCTTGCTGATTGATGAGCGCCCGGAAGAAGTGACTGATTTTAAGCGCAGTGTGTCGGCAGAAGTACATGCATCGTCTTCAGACGAAAGCTACACACACCATGTGCGTATGGCCGATAAGCTTCTTGAGACGGCGCGTAAGCAAGCAGGCGAGGGTCATAATGTGATGATTGTGATCGACTCTCTTACCAGGCTCTCGCGAGTTCATAATGCCGAGCAGCGAGGCAATGGTCGCACTATGTCGGGTGGGCTGGATTCCCGAGCGATGGAAATACCACGGAAATTGTTTGGCGCTGCGCGGAAGATCGAAAATGGCGGGTCGCTTACCATTTTGGCCACGGTGCTGGTGGATACGGGAAGTCGTATGGATCAGGTGATTTTCGAGGAGTTCAAGGGCACGGGCAATATGGAGCTGGTGTTATCCAGGGATGTGGCCAATCAACGGATTTTCCCGGCGATCGATATTGCCAAAAGCAGTACCCGTCGCGAAGAGCTGTTGATCGATGCAAAAGATATTGAAAAGGGAAGGACATTACGTAGAGGTTTGACAGCGCTTAAGCCAGTAGAAGGCGCGCAGAAGTTGCTTGCGTTGTTGGATAAATATCCCACTAATGCCGAGCTATTAGATGCATTTTTACCGGATTCGTGAAATATAGATAATAAAGAAGCCCACCCTTTTAAAAGGTGAGCTTCTTGGGTAAGTTTTAACGATTACTTTATTTTCTGTAATTCAAGTTTGATTCTGGTACTGCTTTTCGTACCGGAAAGCCTGCGATCTCTTTGCGTTCAATAGTGTTTTTTAAGCGTCTTTCAATGGCACAAAGGTTTTTAAAGTCACTCATGTCGACTAAAGAGATGGCTTCACCTGAGGCACCGGCGCGGCCGGTTCGGCCAATGCGGTGGATGTACTCTTCTGGCTGAAAAGGTAAATCGTAATTCACCACACGACTCAGTTCATCAATATCCAAACCGCGCGCGGCAACCCCCGTGGCGACCAAGTACTTTAGTTCTCCAGATTTGAACTGAGCCAAAATCTTTTCGCGCATGGCTTGGCTTCGATCGCCATGAATGGAATCCGCTGTGATGCCGCGCTTTTCCAGTTGAGCAACGAGCTTGGCCGCATTGTGTTTTTTCTCGGTAAAGATAAGCGCCTGATCCCACTGCTGCTCGTTGATTAAGTGACTTAACAAGGCGGATTTCGTGTCTTTGTCGACGGTGATGAGCCATTGTTTGACATTAGCGGCGGCGCGGACGTTGGGAGTAATCGATATTTCAGCCGCGAGATCGGTCATCTTGCTATCGGAGAAATCGTAGGCCAGCGCCCGTACGTCGTCTGTGATGGTGGCCGAAAATAGTAGGTTCTGACGGTTTTCAGGTAGGCGCTCTATGATTTTATGGATATCGTCGGCAAAACCCATGTCGACCATTCTGTCCGCTTCGTCCAGTACCATGACTTTAAGTTCATCAAAATGCAGCGCACGCTGATGCGCCAAATCAAGCAATCTGCCCGGCGTGGCGACTAGAATATCCACCCCTTTGATTAGGCGCTCTTTTTGAGCTTCGGTATCCACACCGCCATACATAGCCATAGAGGTTAAGTGCGTGTGTTTACCGTATTGAGCCACGTTGGCTTCGACCTGAACCGCTAACTCACGGGTCGGCACGAGAATTAGTGCACGTATGCGTTTGCCGCGTAACGTGCCCGCGTTGCTGAACCGTTCTAGCAGCGGCAGCACAAAGGCGGCGGTTTTGCCTGTGCCTGTTTGGGCGGTGGCGATTAAGTCGTTACCCGAAAGAATGGCAGGAATCGCTTGTTCCTGAATGGGCGTTGGCGTTTGGTAACCTAGTTCGGTAATCGCTTGAACGAGAGGACTGGATAATCCTAGCTTTGAAAAGGGCATAAGGCGCTCTGACAGATGGTTGTAAGGTTTAGCGAAAATAAAAAGTGATACATCATAACGTAAAAGCAGCCGTTCGTTGCTCGAATCGTCGGTGTTTGAAGTGGAGTTTGTCGAGTATCTGAGCGACATCCCGGCTGAGCTGAATTTAAATCGAGATACCCATTAATAAGCAGGTCAGCACCCTCCGAGGGTGCTGATCGATGAACAATTTAGATTTTCCGCACCTAAAAATATTATTTGAATAATCTGGTAAAATCCCTTTTCGCTTTCGGTAGGAAGTGAAGGAAGCGACTTCATCTTCTGGAAGAATCAGATTTACCTTACGGAAGGCAACGCATTTCCGCCTTATTTTATGAAGCTGCCTAGCCCTGGTGCCGGTGCAAAACCTATCCAGAGCTAGGCAGCTTTTCAGTAACGCCTTTGGCGCCGATGACCCTCATTAGGAACATCTAGATGATTCGTGAATACCGAGAGGCGGATATTGAGCACATTTTGGATATCTGGCTTTCAGCATCGATTAAAGCTCACTCCTTTGCTGGGTCAGAATATTGGCAGTCCAAAGTTAGCGAAATGCGTGATGTCTACATCCCTGCATCGGAGACCTTTGTCTATGAAGCGGATGAGCAGATAGCAGGGTTTTACTGCCTCTATGGAAGTACGTTGGCAGCGGTTTTTGTGTCACCAAGCCTTCAGGGCCAAGGGATAGGGTCAGCATTAATTGATGATGCCAAGAGCAGAAGGTCGTGTTTGCAGCTCAGTGTTTACAGCCAGAATGCCCCCAGCATCAATTTTTATAAGCAGCATGGCTTCATTTCATTAGGTGAGCAGATTGATGAGCAAACGGGGCAACCTGAGTTCATCATGGAGCATTACTGTTAATAGCGGTCAGCGGTATGGTCTTGCTACAAAAACCGAAAAATGAGCGCCCGTAGCGCTATCCTCAAAGGGTATAATGTCACCGGCCACGCGAGTGGGCGGTTCCACAAACGTTGTTTTTAGCAGGTTTTTACTTGTTACTGTTTTTAATAGCAAAAGGGTAGTCGTTCATGATTAACACCAAAATTTACAAAGCGGTTTACGAACTCGCTGAAAAGCTCATGAAGGCTGCTGATAAAGAGGATAGAGAGGCTTTTGACGCGCTCTATGCGCAGTTGGAAGCGATCTGCACCGAGAACGAAAACAGCGATAAAGACCATCCAGAGCAGTGGGAAACGCTGGCTGACTTCACGGAAGAGCTGGATGAGGCGTTGGCTGTCTACGAAAAAGCCTTTGAGAAAGCCGTTGCAGTGAATTCGAAAGACCATATGTCATCCATCGCCTTTTCCATGGCGAAGCTGCAGGTTGAGTTGGGTCAGACTGACGCTGCGATCAACAATCTTAAAAAGGCCCAAATTACCGCCAACAAGATTGAAGATGGCGAGCTTAAAGACGAAATTGATGAGTTGCTTGGAAAGCTGACAACAGGTTAGTTGTTAAGCTGCTGATGTTAGTGGTATTCACGATAAACGTAGATGCACATAACGCCTGATTGTGCTGGGTTTGCCTAAGACTAGGGATACAATTTTGACTAATAACGATATTTTCCGCCGCATACGTTACGCCTTCGATTTGAAAGACAGCACCATCGTGGATATTTTCGCCTTGGCAGAAGTCAGCGTGACTCAGGAACAGGTCACTGCCTGGCTGAAAAAGGATGAAGACGACGCCTTTGTGACGATGAAAAACAGAGAGCTGGCGGCGTTTCTGAACGGCTTTATCAGCTTCAAGCGTGGTAAGCGCGAAGGCCCGCAGCCAGCGCCAGAAACGCAGTTGAACAACAACATGGTGTTCCAGAAGCTGCGCATTGCCTTAAATCTAAAGGCTGACGATATTCTGGCTATTTTTGAGCTGGCAGGCTTCCGCATCAGCAATCATGAATTAAGCGCTTTTTTCCGTAAGCCAAGCCACAAGAATTATCGCGAGTGTAAAGATCAGGTGCTGCGTAACTTTTTACTCGGCGTTCAGATGCAACTGCGTCCTTCCCCTAGTGGTTCAGAAGCCTGACCTTTCATCAGTATCAGATATTGATGGTGCATTTGGTCTCAAAGAGGTCTGAATAAAAGGCGGTAGCCTGGAAGGAAACCGCCTTTCTCAACCCTGTAGTTGGAGATTTATAGTTTGATAGCAGGCATAAACTGCATGCTGACTGCGACCCGATTCCAACTGTTGATGGCCAGAATCACCGTGGTCAATTCCAGTAAATCCTGCTCTCCAAAGGCGGCTAAGGCATTCTGGTAGGTTTCGTCGCTGATTGGGTGTTGGCTTAGCAGCGTAAGGGCTTCTGCCCATGCCAGAGCGGCGCGTTCCTGCTCACTGAAACAGGCAACTTCACGCCAGGCGGGAAGCACATCCAGGCGAACCTGATGTTCGCCATCATCTCTGGCCTCTTGCGAGTGCATGTGCTGACAAAAGCCACAGTGATTGATTTGCGAAACACGCAATTTAACCAAATGAGTGATGGTCGGGGTGACTGTACTGCCGGATGCGACCGCGCCCAGGGGAACCAAGTGTTCAGCCAAGCGAGGGCATAGGCGGTAAACGGCTTGCTGAGAGATACGCTGAGACATGAGGATGACCTAGATGGTTAGTGGAGGCCTCAGCTTAAAACCGTAAGCTCGTCACGCCTTGTAGATTTGCGACAATTTGCGTTTGCGGTAGGCGGCGGGCGTTTCATAGGCGAGTGCTTGGAAAGCGTGCGTGAAGTGAGCCTGGTCATAGTAGCCGCATTGCAACGCTATTTCCGCTAGGGAACGATTGCTCTCAAACAACTCATGGCGGGCAAGGTTAAGACGGGCATAAGCTACTAATTGGCCAGGGGTAACGCCCACTTCACGTTTTAATTTGCGTTCCAGAGTACGTCTAGTAAAACCGATAGTGGCGCCTAGCTGTTGGGGTGGAAGCTGTAATTCTCTGATGGCCTGAATGACCATGACGATCCGGCTGTTGAGAATCGGCATGCGTCTCAGTCGATGCAATAACCATGTTTCCAGAAGTCGCAAACCCTGCTTTTCGTCGAGCTGGTAAAGGCGTTCTACTATCGGCATCAGTTCCTGCAGCCCTAGTGGCTCAAGTTCATCTTCCAGATGGTGAAAGCCATCCGTGAAAGCTTCGAGTGGCAGGCCCAGCAGGCCGTGGGCGCCGGCAGCCTTGAAGCGAATGCCTAGGCTTGGGGTGGACGTGTCGAAGGTTTCGACCAGCGTGCGCCTGTTTAAGCAGAGCGTGATGATGGGGCGCGGGATGGTGAGCTTGATGCTTAGGCTGGCACCGGCATCTGGGTAGAGCTTCTCGGTTCGGGAGGTCTTAAGTTGCCCAGGTCCACCCATTGACCAGAGGCACTGTACCCAGGGGGCCAAGCGCTTGTCAGGCGGTCGATGCCGAAAATTTAGAAAGTGTGCGTTGCTTGGCAAAATAAGGTCGGTCATGGCGTCAGCCCGTGATAGGTCTCTTCACTATACACGCCTGGTGATTCAACCAAGCAGCATTTAGGAACTTTTCCCGCCATAAGCTTGTGTGGGCGCTATTTCTTCACGCACACAAAAATCGCATTGCCCGAAACAGTATCCCACGGGGTGATGGTCTCGTAGTTATGCTCAAACACATGCACCTCAAAGTAAGGCGTTAGTAGGGCGGTTAGTTCTATAAAACTCACCGCCACCATGGGGTGTTCGTCGTTCCATACTTGGGTGTTGCCGGCGCTGGTCTTTTCAATGCTGAGCCTTAACGACTGCCTTTCACCGTGCCCGCTGTAGTGCCACCCTGAGCGGAAGGTGAACGAATCCTCGGCCTGTTTCGCGGTGTGCTTAACGAATAGATCGTTATTGATGCGCTGTTTATCCACCCCATTAAAGTAGAACACACCGCCCGCTTTTAAAGCGCGGTGGGCGCTGGCGATGCAGGCGGTTAGCTTCTCAATACCATCGTTATAATGGATCGAGTATAAAAAACAGGTAATTAAATCGAGAGGTTCGCTTACGTCGAACGTGCTCATATCTTGCAAGGTGAATTGGGCTTCTGGGCAGCGCGTGGCGGCGATGTCCAGCATCGGCTGGTTGATATCCAGCCCGCCGCTGGCGTAGCCAAAATCAATAAAATGGCGCACGTGGGGGCCGGTGCCGCAGGCTAAATCCAGATGGGCGGTACCTTCATTACCAAAAAGCTGATGCAGCCGTCGAATGGCGTTGCTTTGCGCTTGGTAGTCGATATCTACGCACATCAAATCGTAGTAGCCGGAAAGGTCGGTATAGAGTGCGTTGACGGACATGGTCGCCTAAAGGTGAGGGCTGGATAGGTTGGGTGGCGCATAGTAAACGAGCAGGTGGGGTTTGAGAAGCGCCGACCACGACAGGTGAATCCCTTTCTATCATTAGTCGCCGTTAGGCGGGATTAGCGTTAAAGAAATCCCCCCAGCTTCCGATAATGACTTAAGACGCACGATTAACCCTGGCTGCCACAAGAGTTTGCTATGTCCAAAACAGTGACTTTTATCATTGCTACCGTGCTTCTCGTGCTAACCACGAACGCGTATTCACATACCGATGCGGCTGAAGCGGCAGCGCTAGCGTGGCTTGAAGCCATCGACAGCGGTGAGTATGAACAAGCGTGGGAGGCATCCTCAACGCTCCTGCAGGTGCCGCTCTCTTCCAATATGCTGGCCCGTACCATCAATGCAGCCCGACGTGATTTTGGGGCGGTTGAGTCCAGGCGGCGAATACGTGTTATCCGTGAAACATCCATGCCTGGCGCGCCTGTTGGTGATTATGCGGTGTTTACGTTCCAGACCCGTTTTGAAAATAAGCCTCAGATTACCGAAACTATCACGCCTCACCTAGAAGGCGGCGATTGGAAGGTAAGCGGCTATTACGTCAACTAACCAACTCCCAACCAACTCCCTCGAACGTCCTTCCAGCCATCGCTATTGCTTAGAATAACTTCCTGCGGTTAGGTGTTATCACGCTTAACCGCCCGCTATCACATTGTTCATGACTAAGCTCACTGCGGGTGCTACGTTGAGTAGATACCCTTGAGCATATTGATAGCTGCTGGAGCGGATATGCACCCCCTTTCTCTCAAATCGCACTGGCTGTGGCTGTTGGTGGCGGGATTGCTGATGGCGGCGCTATCGCTCACGTGGCAGGCCAGGGCACAAACCTCGCCCAGCGCTTTAATCCTCAATATTGAAGGCGCTATCGGCCCTGCGACCAAGGATTATTTTGAGCGTGGTCTTCGTAAAGCCCGAGAGCAGGGCAGCGAAGTAGTGATTGTTGAGCTTGATACCCCTGGCGGATTGGTTGATACCACCCGCGATATGATTCGGGAAATGCTCAATTCAGACCTGCCGGTGGTGATGTATGTTTCCCCCAGTGGCGCGCGCGCAGCCAGTGCAGGTACCTATCTGCTTTACGGCAGCCACGTAGCGGCCATGGCGCCTTCTACCCATTTGGGCTCTGCGACACCGGTGCAAATGGGCGGCGGTGGTATGCCTGATAGCGATGCTGAAGAAGATCAAGATGCGTCTGATGCGCCGGCCCGTGAGGGCAGCGCCATGGAGCGCAAGGTCATGGAAGACGCGGTGAGCTTCATCCGCAGTTTGGCTGAGCGCCACGGCCGCAACGCCGACTGGGCGGAAGACGCAGTGCGCGATGCAGTGAATCTCACCGCCAACCAGGCATTAGAGCAAAACGTCATAGATGTGGTAGCGCGTGATATTGATGACCTGCTAGGGCAGATAGATGGCATGACAGTGGTCATGGAGCGGGGTGAATACACCTTAGCCACCGCCGATCTCGCCATTGAGCGCTTCGACCCGGATTGGCGTACCCAACTACTTTCGCTGATTACCAACCCCAATATCGCCTATTTTTTAATGATTCTGGGTTTTTACGGGCTGATATATGAGCTTGCCAGTCCCGGTAGCCTATTTCCAGGCACCATCGGAATCATTTGCCTGCTGTTGGCACTGTTTGCGTTCCAGGTGCTGCCGATTAACTACGCCGGGCTAGCGTTGATGGTGGTGGGATTGGCGCTAATGGTAGGTGAGACGCTACTGCCCAGCTTCGGGGTGCTGGGGGCAGGAGGCATCGTTGCCTTTGTGCTCGGCTCGGTCATGCTGATGGATGCCGAGTATCTGGCTATTTCATTGCCGCTTATCGTGGGTGTGGCGCTGGTGTCAGGAGGCTTGATGCTATGGACGCTGATGCGCTTTGCAACGCTTCGTCACCGCCCGGTACATTCCGGCGCGGAGCAGCTGATTGGCGCAGATGCCATTGCCCTGGAGGATTTTGATACCCACGGCCACGTGCAATTGCACGGCGAGCGCTGGAACGCGGTGAGTAATGTTCCGGTTAAGCAGGGCGATCAGCTTACAGTGACACGCCTCGAAGGGTTGACGGTATACGTCACCCCCCACTAGGCCCTCAGTTGTCGTGCGTTATTCATGTGATAGTCCAGCAACTCGATGAGGTGACCCATGATTATTTCTTATTTGGTTCCAGTAGTGCTGGTGTTGATGCTGATTGCCGCCTCCATACGCATACTGCCGGAATATAAGCGTGGCGTGGTGTTCTTTCTTGGCCGGTTTCAGAAGGTCAAAGGGCCGGGGTTAATCATTGTGATTCCCGGTATTCAAAAGATGGAAGTGGTTGATCTACGTGTCGTGACCATGGACGTGCCCGAGCAGGACGTAATCTCTCGGGATAACGTGACGGTTAAGGTGAATGCCGTACTCTATTTTCGCGTGGTCGATCCTGAAAGGGCGATTATCCAGGTTGAAAATTTCACCCAGGCTACTAGCCAGTTGGCCCAAACCACGCTTCGCTCAGTGCTGGGTAAACATGACTTGGATGAGATGCTCTCCGAGCGCGATAAACTCAACAGTGATATTCAGGAAATTATCGATGCCCAGACCGAAGCATGGGGCATTAAGGTGGCTAATGTTGAGATCAAACATGTGGACCTGGATGAGAGCATGATCCGCGCCATTGCCCGCCAAGCCGAGGCCGAACGGGAACGCCGGGCCAAAGTGATCCACGCTGAAGGGGAGCTGCAGGCCTCGAAAAAGTTAGTCGAGGCCGCCAACGTGATGCAGGAGAATTCTGCCGCGCTACAGCTTCGCTATCTGCAAACCATGAGCGACATGAGCAATAAAAACGCCTCGACGATTGTTTTCCCGCTGCCGATAGACATCATGGAGGCCTTTAAAGATATGAAGGCGAAGCATACGGCAGCAACGCCTAGTAACAAGACGCAGGATGATGTGTAAGCCAATGCCAAACGCGCATTGCCACGGTGGGGCTGGATGTTTCAACAGCGCCGGTTAAGCAATCAGCCCCGCCAAAGCCTGCATTCCCAGCGCCACTGCCAGTACCACTACACCCGCCACCAAGCTGGTTACTAGGGCTTGTTGCTTCCATAACAGCAGTACTCGGCTGCCAAAGCGGTGAACGAGCCAGGCGAGGCCGAAGTAACGCAGGCCGCGGGCGATTAACGCCGCTAGCGTAAAAAGTAGGACCGGATAGCCGGAAAGGCCTGCAGTAATCATCGCGACCTGAAAGGGAATGGGCAGAATGCCAATGGCTAAAATCGCAGCAAAACCATACTGGTCGAAGAAGGTCTGGAACGACTGATAGCTTTGTTCCATGCCCATAAATTCAATAAACCAAGTACCTATCGACTGAAAAAGCAGCATGCCAACGCCATAGCCGACCAGCGACGCAATTAAGCAACCCGCAGTAGTGACCGTCGCTAAAAGCCAGATACGGTGTTTATTAGCTGCCATCAGCGGGATCAGCACCAGCTCAAGCGGAATGGGCAGGATAATGGTTTCCAAAAAGGAGAGGGTGCCGAGTAACCACAGCATGTTCTTCGAGCCGTTAATACGCTCAAACCACTGCTTGGTTCGCTTTGTTGTATTGGCCATTAGGGGTCGCTACATCTCTGGATTAATGCGGCGATAAATAGCCGCTAATAGGCTGTATAGGCCAAACGCGAAGAGTCCTATAGCGACAACGGCCAGCAACCATTGACCGTATGCTTGGCTGCGCAGCGTACTAAATACTTCAGCCGTACCGCCTGCCTGGTCGGGGTTAAACTGATAAGCGGCAATCAGAAAGAAACAACCCACGATGACAAATACAATCCCGCGAATAATTAAGCCAAAACGACAGATGGGGTAAGCCCACTTTTGGGTTTGGGGTGGCATCGCGAAGTGTTTGTGAAACTTCGCCTTGTAGCCTTTAAATGCATGGGCGATGCCTACGCCAATCATGACCAAGCCAACGGCCCCTACCAGCCAGCGGCCAAAAGGCTGCTGCATCAACCAGCCTGCTACGCCCTGTGAGCCTCCGCCTGAACCCCCGGAAGAGCCCGTAAACTGGAAGATGAGCGTGGCGGCAAAAAAGGCCAATAACGTATGGGTAATCGCACTCGCTAATAAGCCCGCACGAATAGCTAAGCCTTTAGCACCGTTGCCGTGATGGTCGGCGTCTTTGACCGCTTGAATGGTGCGCCACATGGCGTAGCCAACCAAACCCACTGCGATGACACCTAATAGTATTTTTCCAAAAGGGGCGATGAGGACTCTTTCCAATGCACCGCGGCTACCTTCTGTTTGGCCACCTTGACCAAAGGCTGCCAGCGCGGCAAGGCCACCCACTAACACATATACGATGCCGCGGGAGGCGTAGCCCATGCGGGCGAAAAGCGTAATCGCATCACGGTGATCGGGGTTTTTCATACTATTAGCCATGGTGTCCTCCTGACGAATGATGGCATTGCGATATGTCCGTATTTGGCAGCCTGCCTATACTGTGGGAGTGACTTACTATTGTCTAGCGTAGGAAAAGGGGCGGAGGTGCGTACTTTAGTGCCCAAACACCGACCAGCCTGTGCGCTGCACAAACATTTCAAGTGCCTGGGTGCCTAGCAAGCTGTTGCCGTAGGCATCTAACCCCGGTGACCAAACGGCGATTGCGCCATGGCCTGGGGCGATGGCTAGTATACCGCCGCCCACGCCACTTTTACCGGGCAGGCCGACGCGAAAGGCGAACTCCCCTGAAGCGTCGTAGTGCCCACACATCATCATCAATGAATTGATACGCCGTGCCCGCTGAGGGGCGACGACTCGAATATCGCTGGGTTTATTGACGCCATCCGAAGCCAGGAACAGGCCGGCATGAGCGAGCTGTTCACAGCTCATCGCAATAGCACACTGATGAAAGTAGGTGCCTAGCACCTTGTCGACATCGTGGCGAAGATGACCAAAGGCTTTCATGAAATGCGCTAATGAAGCATTACGGTCGCGGTGCGCCATCTCTGATGCAGCTACCGCATGGTCAAAGCAAATGCTGTCGTCATCGGCGATATAACGCACAAAGCTTAGAATCTCACCCAGCGTCTCTTTGGGTTCATGGCCCATCATGATCGCATCGACTACCGCAATGGCACCGGCGTTAATAAACGGGTTACGTGGTTTGCCGCTTTCGTGTTCAAGCTGCACGATAGAATTGAAGGGGTCGCCCGAGGGTTCACGGCCCACTTTTGTCCAGAGTGAGTCGCCCATCTGGCCTAGCGCAATCGTCAGCGTAAAAACTTTGGAAATGCTTTGGATTGAGAAGGGGGTGGTCGCGCAGCCCGCCGAATATACCTGGCCATCGACGGTGGCGAGCGAAATGGCAAATTGTTGTGGGTCAACATGACCAAGTTCGGGAATATAGTCTGCGACCTTGCCACGTTCCTCTGCTTTCGCCATGGCTGCGGCAATGTCATCAATTAAGTCTTGCATGGGCTTAGTGTGCACTGTCAATGGAGGCGGGGCCTCACCCTAGCGGAAAACAGGAGAATTGTCTTTTTTGCATCACCGAAACAATAACGCTAAAACAGTGGGTGTTTGCCCACTATGCATTGAGCAAGATACGGGTCGGCAACGGGGCCTTGAGCGCTTAGGCTGCCATGATAAGCCCATAAGTAGCCTGAAACGAAACGGCTAGAGAGATAAACATGAACGATTATGCGCGTATCGAAAAAGCCATGACCTACATGGTTGCCAATGCCACTGAGCAGCCTGATTTGGAAACCGTGGCCGCTCACGTTCATATCAGCGCCTTCCATTTCCAGCGGCTGTTTTGTCGTTATGTGGGGATTAGCCCTAAACGATTTTTACAGGCGCTAACGCTGGAGCGGGGTAAACAGTTGATGCACTCCTCTACTTCGTTGCTGGATATTGCTCATTCATTGGGACTTAGCGGCGGATCTCGGCTTTATGATCACTTTGTTCAGCTAGAGGCCGTTACGCCTGGGGAGTATAAGCGCCAGGGTGAGGGCGTTGAGATTACTTATGGGGTTCATGACACGCCTCTTGGCAGCATGTTTGTGGCAATGACGCCCCGTGGTATTTGTCGCATGGGCTTTATCGATACCACCAGTGAAGAAGAACTGCTAACAAGACTAGCCATGGAGTGGCCGCGCAGCACCTTCCACCCTAACCAAGTTGCCACGCGCTATGCGGTGGAGGCGATTTTTGCCAAGTCAGAAGAGGCGCCGGCTGCTTTGTCATTGCACGTGACGGGCACCAATTTTCAAGTTGCCGTGTGGCGGGCACTACTCACTATTCCCGAAGGCCAGCTGGCCAGTTACTCGCATATCGCTAGGGCATTAGGCACGCCAAAATCCTCCCGTGCGGTAGGCAATGCAGTGGGCGCTAACCCGATCGCGCTGTGGATTCCCTGCCACCGGGTGATTCAGCAAAGCGGTGCGCTTGGCGGCTACCGGTGGGGTGTTGAGAAAAAGCGGATGGTGCAAGCCTGGGAGCTGGCGCAATTGAGTGCTTCAACTCCTGAAGTTGAACTGTCTCTATAAAGCAGTCGCGAAGTAAAGATGAAGTAAAGAAGGAGGTTTTGTATGAACATCAACGCCGTTCAAGCAGATATAACACGCCTGAAGGTCGATGCGATTGTGAACGCCGCGAATACCTCACTACTTGGGGGCGGCGGTGTTGACGGCGCCATCCATCGCGCTGCGGGGCCTGAACTGCTGACAGCCTGCAAGGAGCTAGGCGGCTGCGCGACAGGAGAAGCCAAGCTGACGGATGGTTTCGAGTTACCGGCCCGCTATGTCATTCATACGGTTGGCCCGGTGTGGAAGGGCGGAGAACAAGGTGAGGAGGCATTGCTGGCCTCCTGTTACCGGCAGTCTTTGGCGTTGGCGGCTACGGTCAATGCTGACACAGTGGCTTTCCCAAGTATCAGCACCGGCGTGTACCGTTTTCCCATCCAGCAGGCCGCGGCGATAGCCGTCTCAACGGTTAAAGCGGTATTGAAGGAGTACCCAAGCGTTGAGTCGGTGACATTCTGCTGTTTTTCGGCTGATGATTTGGCGGTTTATCACGCGTGTCTTAATCAATTAACCGATTAGTGTCGTAAAACGGAAAAGGGCATGGGTGGAGTTAGATAGTGGTCGTTCGATGATCGATATGTCTGGAAATGGTTAGACGCATTGCGCCGCTTACCACCTCCCGCTACAGTCTCGCCCTTGTTCACCTGGGCGGGATAACGTGATGGCCACACTGATGATTCAAGGCACCACCTCGGATGCTGGTAAAAGCACCGTGGTGGCTGCGCTCTGCCGTGCACTGGCAAGGCGTGGTATATCAGTGGCGCCGTTCAAACCCCAGAACATGGCGCTGAATAGCGCAGTGACCAGGGATGGCGGCGAGATTGGCCGCTCCACGGCGCTGCAGGCCCAGGCATGCTATTTGGTCCCTCATAGCGATATGAACCCGGTACTGCTAAAGCCGGAAACGGATCGTGGCGCCCAGGTGATTTTGCGCGGCAAGGTGCATGGTCATATGGATGCGCTGGATTACCATGCCTATAAACGCACTGCAAAGGCGAGCGTAATGGCGGCTTGGCAGGCACTGGAAAGCCGCTTCGATGTGATTATTGCCGAAGGCGCGGGTAGCCCTGCAGAAATTAATCTTCGCGAAGGCGATATTGCCAATATGGGCTTTGCCGAAGCCGCCGACTGCCCAGTGCTGCTGGTGGGCGATATTGACCGCGGCGGCGTATTTGCCCAGTTGGTGGGCACGCTGGCGCTGCTAAGTGGGAGCGAGCAGGTGCGCACCAAAGGTTTTATTATTAACCGCTTTCGAGGAGATATTGCGCTGCTGGAACCGGGGCTTGAGTGGTTAGAAGCGCGTACGGGTAAACCGGTAATGGGGACGTTGCCCTATCTGCAAGGGCTGGTGCTCGATTCTGAAGATAGTATTGGGGTGACCCAGGCCGAGAAGCACAGCAAGGTGCTTAATATCGTCGTGCCAGCACTTCCGCGCATCAGTAACCACACCGATTTCGACCCGCTGCGCTTGCACCCTCAGGTGGCGCTGACCTTTGTAGGACCCGAGCAGCCGATTCCTGCTGCTGACGTGATTATCCTGCCTGGTAGTAAAAGCACTGCCAGCGATCTTGCCTGGTTACGGCACCAGGGCTGGGATAAAGCCATTCAGCGCCACCTGCGTTACGGCGGTAAGGTGTTAGGTATTTGCGGTGGCTTTCAAATGCTGGGCGAGTGGGTGGATGACCCTGATGGGCTGGAGGGCCAGCCGGGGAAAGAAGCAGGATTGGGACTGCTGCCGCTCACAACGCGTATGGTGGCGGGCAAACAGCTGCGAAATGTGAGCGGCATAACGGTTACTGAAGGCGCGACAGCCACCGGCTATGAAATCCATAATGGCGTGAGCGAAGGGGCTGCCTTGAATTCCCCCTTATTTACTGTGGATGGTCGCCCGGAAGGTGCCGTTAGCGGTGATGGACAGATTCTAGGAACCTACCTGCATGGCTTGTTTGACCATCCCGACGGCTGCCAGGCACTGCTGAAACAGTTAGGTTTGGTTAACGGTGAACAAAGCGATTATCAAGCCCACCGAGAGCGTGAGCTTGATCGCTTGGCCGATATGCTGGAAGCCCACGTCGATATTGAGGCGGTTATTGCTCTGATTGATGCTGGCGCTTTGCCATCACGGTGATTTCAACATTGCTACCGCCGCAGAGATGGGGGGATTCGGTACATGTGCGCGCCGGGTAGCGACCGGGTTCAAAATATTCGGCGTAAATACCATCCATGTCTTGGATAGCGTGTAAGTCAGTAAGGTGGATATCCACGCGCACTACATCGGCAAAGCTACCGCCTTCCATTTCAAGCATGCGCAAAAGTGCGCGCATCACAAGGCGCGTCTCTTCTTTAATATTTCCCCGCGCGGCGTGGCCGTTGGAGAGGTCGGCGACGGTTAGCCCTGAAATAAACACATAATGATCGTCTATGACCATATGGCTGCCGGGGAAACTCGGGGTGGGCATGGTGGGGTCATTCGTAAAGGTGGTCATGTTAGCTCCTTCTAAGTCAATGTTCACATTTACAGTGACTGACGACAGCCTGTTGGCCGTCGTGTTCAGTATCAGTATAAATGAATGGGTCTATCGCCTGGCACAAGACACTGTCCAAACGGCAGTGATTGCTCTAGGCTTGCGGCTTTTCAGTCGGCGAGGTTGATTCCAATGAAGGTCGTACACGTTAACGCAGAGGCCCAGCGCAATGCCTGTCTGGCGCGTTTATGCGCTGAAGTTTACGGACAAGATGCCGGTCTAACGCCGCTTGTCGTGTTTACCGGCACCTGCAGTGTGCTCTTTCCTCAAGAAGCTGCACGATTATTTGCTGCCGTTGATGCCCAGGGTAAGCCTCAAGCGTTGGCACTACTAGTGCTGGACGAAGAAGGCGTGGGCATGACGGTTACCCACGCCTGCTCGCTTGACCAAGCAGACGCCCAGCAGCGCTTGATTAGTGAACTTACCTTGAAAGCCCCTTTGCGCGTCGATGTGGATAGCGCCGAGCAGGAAGCGTTCTACCAGAAGAGTGGTATCAAGCGTTGGTTCGGCGGGGCAGGGGGTAAACGCATTGGTTTAGGCGCGCGCCACCCCGCCAAAAGCGTCAATGAGCTGGCACCTACCCTTAGCTTGGATGAAGCGCTGATTCTGCGCCGTTTTAAACACGACCCAAAAGCATTTGAGCAGGCGAAGCAGGCATTTTTAACCGGTCTTGACAACTTTCCTACCGCTTTATAGGGCCCTGTGTTGCGTAAAAGCTGGCTACTTTTTACTTTTTCGCCAGTTCGCGCATGGCGGTTTCTAACCCTTCAAGCGTCATGGGATACATACGGTCTTCGATAATCTCGCGAATGAGCTTGGTCGAATAGGTGTACTCCCAGGCGCGAGGCGGCAAAGGGTTAAGCCATGCCAAACGCGGAAACGTGTCACATAGGCGCTGCAGCCAAACGCCGCCCGGTTCGTCGTTAAAGTGCTCAACGCTGCCACCTGGATGGGAAACTTCGTAGGGTGACATGGCGGCGTCACCCACAATCACTACTTGGTAATCCGCGCCATAGGTGTGCAATACATCCATGGTCGGAATGCGCTCGTTGCCCCGGCGCAGGTTATTTTTCCAGACACCTTCATATAGGCAGTTATGGAAGTAGTAGTGCTCCAGGTGCTTGAACTCGGAGCGGGCCGCCGAGAATAGCTCTTCACACACGCGAATATGGTCATCCATCGATCCGCCTACGTCCAAAAACAGCAGCACTTTAACGGCGTTGTGGCGCTCGGGGCGCATCTGCACATTAAGTAGCCCGGCATCTTTGGCGGTTTCGCGGATGGTGCTATCCACATCGAACTCGTCCTGCGCGCCCTGGCGGGCAAACTTGCGCAGCCGCCGCAGCGCCATCTTGATATTGCGGGTGCCTAGCTCCAGCGAGTCATCGTAATCCCGAAAGCGTCGCTCATCCCACACCTTGGTGGCGCGGCGGTGGCGCGAGCCATCCTGGCCGATCCGGATGCCTTCCGGGTTGTAGCCATAGGCGCCAAACGGGCTAGTGCCGCCGGTACCGATCCACTTGTTGCCGCCTGCGTGGCGCTCTTTCTGCTCTTCCAGGCGTTTTTTAAATGTCTCAATGAGCTCTTCGAGGCCGCCCAGGGATTCGATCTTGGCTTTTTCTTCATCGGTGAGCTGTTTTTCAAACTCGCGGCGCAGCCAGTCATCGGGGATCAGCGACTCAATGGCGGCGTCCATGTCCTCAAGGCCTTTAAACCAGGCGGCGAAGGCGCGATCAAAACGGTCGAAGTGGCGCTCATCTTTCACCATCACCGTGCGCGCTACCTGATAAAACGCCTCCATATCGGCGAACACCACGCCGCGCTCCACTACGGCATGAAGGTCTAAAAGCTCGCGCAGTGAGACGGGCACGCCCGCGCGCTTTAACGTTTCGAATAGGCCAATAAACATGGCTTAGCGCCCTGTGTTCTTCTGGCGACGCATCATGAATGCCAAGCGCTCGAGCAACTGGGTGTCCTGCTCATTCTTGACCAAGGCGCCAGCCATGGGCGGCAAGGCCTTTGCTGGGTCGCGGTTATACAGTGCTTCTTGCGCCAGCTCGTCGGCCATCAGCAGTTTGAGCCAGTCGACCAGCTCGGAGGTGGAAGGCTTTTTCTTAAGGCCGGGCGCCTTGCGAAGCTCGAAAAACACTTCTAACGCTTCGCTGACCAGCTTAGGGGCGATATCTGGAAAGTGAACATCGACAATCGCCTGCATGGTCTCGCGGTCGGGGAATTCGATGTAGTGGAAAAAGCAGCGGCGCAGAAAGGCATCCGGCAGCTCTTTTTCGTTGTTGGAGGTGATAACAATGATCGGGCGCTGCTCGGCGCGGATGGTTTCGCCGGTTTCGTAAACGTGGAATTCCATACGATCCAACTCCTGGAGCAGGTCGTTGGGAAATTCGATATCGGCTTTATCGATTTCATCGATCAGCAGCACTACGCGCTCGCCAGCGGTAAAGGCTTCCCACAGTTTGCCGGGCTTGATGTAGTTACCGACGTTCTCGACACCTTCCACGCCCAGCTGGGAATCCCGCAGGCGGCTTACCGCATCGTACTCATACAGCCCCTGGGCCGCCTTGGTGCTGGATTTGATGTGCCAGGTAATCAACTGAGTATCGAGAGATTCAGCCAACTCTTCAGCCAGCAGCGTTTTGCCGGTGCCCGGCTCGCCTTTGATGAGAAGCGGCCGCTCAAGCACCACGGCGGCATTTACCGCCTGTTTGAGTGCATCGGTTGCGATATACGAAGAGGTGGAGTCAAACGCCATAACGGGCCTCGGCTTGTCGGAAGCATAATTGAAATAAGATTCAAACAAGTGTACGTGAGGCTGGCCGCCCAGGCCAAGCGGTAGGGCCGTCAGCCGTCAGGCCTTATTCGGTGGCACGATGCCTTGGCGTTGCATTTGCCGATACACTGTTGGCCGTGAAACGCCCAATTCGCGGGCAACGGCGCTGATGTTCCACTGATGCTGCTGAAGCTGTGTGATGAGATGACTATCGGCGGTTTCCCTCGCAGGGGTGGTTAGCGAAGGCGTGTGGGTAATGCGCTGGCTCAGGCACTGTTCGGGCAAGTCGTAAACGGTGATTTCATCACTCTCGGCAGTCACTAAGGCAAACGCCAGGGCGTTTTTAAGCTGACGAATATTGCCGGGCCAAGCGTAGGCGAGCAGGGCGCTGATGGCATCGGCTCGTAGGCGGGGCGATTGGCTGCCGCCGCGCTCGCTGACCACATCGTTAAACACCTGACGAATCACGTAGAGCTTGTCGGCCCGCTCACGCAGTGGTGGCAAGCGCAGCTGGGCGCCGTTTAATCGGTAGTAGAGGTCTTCGCGGAAGGCTCCCTCCTCAATCAACTTGTCGATATGGCGATGGGTGGCAGTGATCACGCGGAGGTCGACCTTGACGGGTTTGTTCGCCCCCAGCGGCATCACTTCACGCTCGGCGAGTACCCGCAGCAGGCGGGTTTGCAGGGCCAGCGGCATATCGCCGATCTCATCTAAAAACAGCGTGCCGCCGTGGGCCTGGGGGATCAGCCCGCGCATACCTTTTGCCCGGCCGCCGGTAAACGCGCCGGGTTCGTAGCCGAACAGCTCGCTTTCGATCAGTGCTTCGGGAATCGCCGCACAGTTCACCGCAATAAAGGGGCCTTTGGCGCGGTTGCCGCTATCGTGCAGCGCACGGGCGACCACTTCTTTGCCAGTGCCGGTTTCACCGCTGATCAGCACGTTGACACTGGCTTCGTTACGCAGCCGTTCTGCCAGCTTTTGCACTTTGCGTATGGCGGGGTCGTCGGCCCCCAACCGTTCTAGCGCTGTTGGCAGCGAGGAGGCGGGCTTACCGAGTGGCGTGATGCGCGGCCTGCGCGGCTCCAGCAGGCTAATAAAGTAGATGGCGTTGCTGGCGCGGGCACGGAACGCGCGAAGCTGGTCATCAGTGGCGCTATTAATGCTCAATACATCGGTAATCTCGCATTCAAACAACTCGCTGAGCATGGTCGCGTGTTGGGCAGCCCAAGGCGGCCAGCGGCGCTGATGGTCGGCGATCAGTTCACGGCCAACGGCATTAGCGGCAATCACTTGGCCGTTCTCCTCAATGGCGATCAGGCCGCGGCCATTCACATGGACAAACTCTCGGGAGGTGTCCAGGCGCACCATCAAACAGTCGCGGTAACGCTGTAGAAAGTAGGCGTCTTCGATCATGCGGGCGTAAAGCGTGACCAGCGATAGGCTGAAATTCTGGCTTTCATGCTGGGCAGGCGATTGCAGCGCCGAGATATCCAGCACGGCCATCACGTTGCCCTGCGGGTCGGCGATGGGGGCGGCGGTGCAGGTCAGTGATATGTGCGTAGCGTCGAAGTGCTCCTGACGGTGGCAAATGATCGCTTGGCGGTCGTAAAGGCAGGTGCCTACTGCGCAGGTCCCCGCGAAGCGCTCGTCCCAATCGGCACCTAAATAGAGGCCCGCTTTTCGCAGTTGCTGGTCTTGATTTGGGTTGCCGCGAAACTCGACGGTAATGCCGCGATGGTCGGTGAGCAGCAGCACGTAGCCCAGTTGGGCGATTTGCCCGTAAAGCTGCTCGACCCCGGCGCGGGCAACGTGCAGCAGCTCATCGACGGATTCACGATGTTCTATGAGTGTTTGCTGAGGCACCACGCGGGCAGGGCGTGGCTGCGTGGGGTCGAGCTGGTACTCGTTCAGGCAGCGCAGCCAGGAGCGCCGAATCATGGGTTGAGCCGGTAGCTGTGGTATTTCCAAGCCTTCGCCGAGCTGGAAAATATGCTCGATATGCTGGCGCTGAACGGATTGAAGCCGTGCAGGTGGCGACTGAGTGGGCATGGCGTTTTACGCTCTGGGGCTTGTTGTTGTTCTTCAAGCCTATGCGCTCTGAGGGTGGTGTCAACGTGAGTGTATTACGCCGTTAGTCGTGCGTTACACCTGTAACATTTGACTGTAAACGGCGTGACAGGTGTACGTGTTTTACAACGCCTTAGCGAAAGCAGATTAAGCTGAATTGTTTTTATTTTTCAATTGCTTATTGATAGTTTGGCGTATTTGGCACGGCGGGTGCTTAGGATTGGATGTCTTATCGACAATTCAACAACAACGACCCTGGAGCACCCGCGATGACTGACACACAAGTACGCACACCACAAAACGCTACCAGCACCGTCAACGCATGGCTGCATGATTTTGATGAGGCGCTGCAAGCGCAAGATATTCAGCGTGTGCTATCGCTGTTTAACGACGAGTGCTATTGGCGTGACTTTCTTACCTTTACCTGGAATTTAAAAACCTGCGAAGGCAAAGATGATATCCAGGCGATGCTCGATGCCACGCTGGCCCATACCCAGCCCACCCAGTGGCAGCTGGAAGGGGAGGCTAGCGAAAACGGCGATACCGTTGAGGGGTGGTTCACCTTTAAAACAGCCGTGGCTAGCGGCAAGGGTTACTTGCGCCTGAAGAGCGGCAAGTGCTGGACACTGCTCACCACCATGCAGGCGCTGGATGATTTTCCAGAGCCGCGCAATCACCACCGGCCAAAAGGGGCAGAGCACGGTGCCAACAAACAGCGGGAAACCTGGCTGGAAGCGCGGGAGCGCGAGGAAGCCGAACTGGGCTACACACAGCAGCCCTACTGCGTGATTATCGGTGGCGGCCAGGGTGGAATTGGCCTGGGGGCGCGGCTAAAGCAGATGGGCGTGCCGACCATTATCATCGAGCGCAATGAGCGCGCGGGGGACTCCTGGCGCAACCGCTATAAATCGCTCTGCCTGCACGATCCTGTGTGGTACGACCACCTGCCCTATATCCCCTTCCCGGAGAACTGGCCGGTGTTTGCACCGAAAGACAAGGTGGGCGATTGGCTGGAAATGTACACAAACGTGATGGAGCTCAATTATTGGAGTGCCACCGAGTGTCAGAATGCACGCTTCGATGAAGCCGCAGGCGAGTGGATCGTAAACGTGAAGCGTAACGGCGAGGAGATCACGCTACGTCCGAAACAGCTGGTGATGGCCACCGGTATGTCCGGGGTACCTAACGTGCCTCAGTTCCCAGGGGCGGAGAGCTTTAAAGGCGAGCAGCAGCACTCCAGCCAGCACCCAGGGCCGGATGCTTACGCGGGCAAAAAGTGCGTGATCGTGGGCTCGAATAACTCGGCTCACGATATTGCCGCCGCGCTCTGGGAGCACGATGCCGATGTCACCATGCTCCAGCGCTCCTCGACCCATATCGTTAAGTCGGACTCATTGATGGAAGAAGTGCTGGGGCCGCTTTATTCGGAAGAGGCGGTAGCTGGCGGGTTGACCCACGAAAAAGCCGACCTGCTGTTTGCCTCGATTCCTTATAAGGTGTTGCCCGATTTCCAGCGCCCGGCGTTTGATGCCATTAAACAACGCGACGCTGAGTTCTATCAAAAGCTCGAAGACGCGGGCTTTATGCTCGATTTTGGCGACGATGAATCCGGCCTGTTCTTGAAGTACCTGCGCCGTGGTTCGGGCTACTACATCGATGTAGGCGCCTGCGATTTAGTCGCCAACGGGGATATCAAGCTACGTAGCGGCCTAGGGATCGAACGAATCAACTCACACTCCATCACGCTTACCGATGGCAGTGAGTTAGAGGCAGATTTAGTCGTTTATGCCACTGGCTACGGTTCCATGAACGGCTGGGCGGCGCGGCTTATCTCTCAGGAAGTGGCGGATAAAGTGGGCAAGTGCTGGGGCTTGGGCTCCGACACCACTAAAGACCCCGGCCCCTGGGAAGGCGAGCTACGCAATATGTGGAAGCCCACCCAGCAGGAAGCGCTTTGGTTCCATGGCGGCAACCTGCACCAGTCCCGGCACTACTCGCACTATTTGGCGCTGCAGTTAAAGGCTCGTATGGAGGGGCTGGAAACGCCCGTCTATGGACTGCAGCCGGTTCACCATACGTCGTAACAGGAAGCGTAAGCCATGAGTCAGACAAGCATGCAGGCAGCGGTTTGGTATGCCGCCAAAGATTTACGCGTTGAGCAAGTCTCGGTTCCCACTATCAGCGACCCCCATGCAGTAAAGGTAAAAGTGGCTGCCTGTGGTATTTGTGGCAGCGACTTGCATGAGTATGCCGCCGGGCCGATTTTTATCCCGGTGGGCAAGCCGCACCCTATTAGCGGCGAACAGGCGCCGATCATCATGGGCCATGAGTTCGCTGGGGAAGTGGTAGAAATTGGCGAGAAAGTAACGCGGGTGAAGGTAGGCGACCGTGTGGCGATTGAGCCGATTCTCTCCCCCAATAAGGATGGCGCTTATCAGATGGAGCGCTACAACCTCACGCCCTTGCTGGGCTTTCACGGCCTCTCGGGTGGTGGCGGCGGCTTTTCTGAGTTCACCGTGATGGGCGAGCATATGGTGCACAAGCTGCCGGATGATCTCAGCTTCGAGCAGGGTGCGCTGGTAGAGCCAGCTGCTGTGGCGCTGCATGCGGTGCGCCAAAGCTGCCTGAAAGCTGGTGATAGTGCGGCGGTGTTTGGTGCCGGGCCGATTGGCTTGATGACCATCGAAGCGCTAAAAGCAGCAGGGGCTGCGCAGATTTATGCGGTGGAAGTGGCGCCTTCACGGAAAGCCAAAGCCGAAGCGTTAGGGGCCATTGTGGTTGACCCGCAGCAGGACGATGTGGTGGAGAAACTGCAAGCTTTGAGCGGTGGCGGGGTGGACGTGGCGTTTGAAGTCACCGGCATTCCTGCCGTGCTCAATCAAGCGCTGCACAGCACCCACGAAGGTGGCGAAGTAGTGGTAGTGAGTATTTGGGAAGGCGAGGCCAGCTTTCACCCCAACGACTTGGTGATTAAGGAGCGCACCATGAAGGGCATTATTGCCTATCGCCATGTGTATCCGGCGGTGATGGCACTGATGCAGCGGGGCTACTTTCGCGCTGAGGATATGGTTACCCAACGTATTCCATTGGCAGACATTGTGGAGGAGGGCTTCGAGGCGCTGCTAAACGATAAGGCCCAGGTGAAAATTATCGTCACGCCTTAGGGTTACCTTCCGGCATAGCGTAAGGCCATCTTCGGATGGCCTTTTTTGATGCGGCTTTGTCGCTACTCGGCATAGATCATTTTGCGCGTCATACCGCCATCGGCCACAAAATTTTGGCCGGTGATAAAGCCTGCCTCTTTGGAGAGCAGAAAACGGGTGAGCGCGGCAATATCCTCGGGGGTGCCAACCCGCCCCACCGGGTGCTGCTCGAGGTCAACGGCACGGTGCTCCAAAGGTTGCTGGCGGCTTGGTTTTTGCCAGTCACCGACTTCAATCCAGCCAGGGCTGATCGCGTTGACGCGAATCTCAGGGCCGAGGCTGACCGCTAGCGCATGAGTGAGGGCGACAATGCCGCCTTTGCTGGCGGCGTAGGCTTCGGTATCCGGCTCGGATTGAATCGCTCGTGAAGAAGCCATCAGCACGATGCTGCCGCCGTGAGGGCGTAAATACTGCGCCCCATGTTTTGCACACAAAAAGGCGCCGGTGAGGTTGGTGTTTAAGTAGGCTTGCCACGTATTCAGTGAAAGTTGCTCTACCGGGCCATGGAAGGGGTCTGCGATGCCAGCGTTATGCACGATGCCGTTTAACTGGCCAAAATGGCTGGTGGCTTTTTCGAGGCTGCTAGCTACCTGCGCCTCATCGCTGGCATCCGCCATAAGTATTAGCAGGTTCTCACGGCGGGGCAGCCGCTCAGCGGCCGCACTTAGGGCTTCTTCGTCGATATCAGTGATGGCAACGCGGTAGCCGCCGGTGAGCAGTGTGTGAGCGATGCCGAGGCCAATTCCCTGGGCACCGCCAGTGATATAGATAGTTTGAGGTGTGGTCATCACTGTTTTCCATAGTAGGTGGAGCGGCTGAAAGTGGCAGCCATTTGAATGTGAAATATCGATACAACCAGCGACAGCCGACGAATTAATGCATACATTTAGACTAATTAAATAAGCTTAGCTGCACAATTCCCGATAGATTATATGTGCCGTCACCTAACCCGCGGGGTTTGAACATAAAAGCGCCACCATCAACGAAATTGCTCGTGCCTACCGGCAGCAGTACCCAGTAGTGGTAGCGATGGTAGATATTGACCATTTCAAAAAAGTTAACGATACGTACGGTCATGCGGTAGGCAATGTCGTAATTGCTTCTGTTGCCACGCTCCTGCGCCAGCGTTTGCGTCAAACGGACATCATAGGCCGCTATGGGGACGAGGAATTTTTAGTCGTTCTTCCATATTGTGAAGCAGAGGATGGGTGGAAAAAACTGGAAAATATACGGGAATATTTTTCACGTTTGCGCTTTAGACAGGGCGACCTTGAGTTTGCCTGTACGCTTTCAGCGGGGATGGTATGTAGTGTCGATGTGCTAGAAGAGGAGCGATAAAGGCTGCTTGTGACAGCAGACGAAGCGCTATACCGCGCTAAACGTGGTGGTCGAAACCAAGTTTGTCAGTAACCATGTCTCGTTTTGAGGCAATCAGCCAGTAAAATGCGCGTTGTTGGTGCGCTTTGCAGTGTGTGAAAGCGCTATTTAAATGTTGAATTGCCTTTTTATTTTATAAGTAGTTGTTTTGTATGGTTTAAAAATATAGTGGCACGCCGTTCGCTATATAGAGAGTAAGCAGCAAATGAATAGAGCGACCTATGATTGAACTGGTGCTTTCCCTTCTTTGCTACATCGTTGCGGTTTAGCCGCGCGATACATCGAGTGAGCTGGCGTGCTCCACCTGGGTCCCCTTCGGGGGACTTTTTTATGCCTGAATTTTATGTACAGGAAAACGATCAGAGGCTAATTTACTTATATTAATATTTCACAAGATGTTTGGAAACACTGTTCTTATACTATACACTGTATAGGAAAGTTGGATAGCAAGAAACGCAATCCCTAAGCGCAAGGAACTGCGCGCTGCACAAAGAGGATGACCCTGATGAGTAATATGAAACTGATTTCTGCCGCTGTAATCACTGCTGGTTTCGCACTGGCTAGCTCTGCAGCATTCGCTTATAACGCTGGCGATGTATTTGTCCGTGGCGGCGTTGCCCAGACGGATACTGGGTCAGATAACGGCAATGTAGCCGGTGATTCATTAAGTGTTGATGAAGCGCGCGGACTAACCTATGGCGTGGGTTACCTGTTTACCGATAAGGTCGGTGTGGAGCTCAACAGCTCCGAAGAAATCGAGCACGACCTGAGTACAGCGGCTTTAGGTGATGTGGGTAGCATTGATCGTTTACCGGTTAATCTACTGGTTAACTACTACCCGTTGGGCGGCTTGGATTCTCGCGTGCAGCCTTACGTTGGTGCTGGCCTTAACTACACTCATTTCTCCAGCGAGCCAAACGGCTTGAGCGTAGATGAAAGCTACGGTGCAATTGGTCAAGTGGGTGTTGATCTGGCCGTGACTGAAAATGTCATGCTCAATGGTTACGCAAGCTACGCTGACGTTAGCGCTGATATTAGCGGTGGTGGTGAAGTTGATATGGAACCCGTCACCATTGGCGGCGGTGTTACTTACCGCTTCTAATCGAGTGCTGAAACGTTTTGTGGTTATCCAACGCCCGGTCTTGTGCCGGGCGTTGTTCGTTTAGGGACTGGAAAATAGCGCATTACGTTAGATTATCAAAACCGCTTTCTGTGACCGCGATGTTATCTTCAATTCGGATGCCGCCACAGGGTGAGAGCCGATCAATTAGTAGCCAGTTAATGGGCAATGACGTGCTACGCAGTGGGGCAAGCAGCATATTGATAAAGTAGAGCCCTGGCTCTATGGTCACGACCATACCTGGGCGCAGCGTACGCGTTAGCCGCAGCGCTGGGTGCTTTTTTGGGGCAGGTGCTGGCGTGCCGTCTGGGTGACGCAAACCAGCTACATCGTGTACTTGCAGCCCCAGCGAATGACCTAATCCATGAGGGCAGAAGGCACGTGTTACGCCTTCAGCAACCGCTTGCTCTGCGGTGCCTTTGAATAGACCGTGGGCCACCAATATCTCAGCTAACTGTTGATGCATTTGCTCATGTAGGGCAATAAAGCTAACGCCTGGCGCCACACCTTTCACAAGCTCATCTTTTAATTCATGCATGGCTGTGACCAGTTCACCAAACGCAACGGGGGCATCGGGGCCAGCGTAGGCGCGAGTAATATCAGCGCAGTAACCCCGAAACCGACGACCAGCATCTACTAGCAGGCTGTAACGCCGCTTAGGCGCGTTAAGGTCGTAATGCTGGTAATGCAATACCCCCGCGTGCTCATTCAAACCGATGATGTTTTGGTAAGGTACGTTCGATTCGCGCTGACGACTGGCACCTAAGTAAGCCAATTGAATATCCAATTCACCGGAGGCGCCAATAAACGCTGCTTGCGCTGCTTGATGGCCCGCTATCGCTAGACGGTTGGCTTCACGGATACAGGCAATCTCATAAGGCGTTTTAAATAGCCGTAATTCATCCAGTGAGTTCACCAACTGCTCAGGCTGACGTTCGGCTTGTATCGTCTGCTGATGACTGGCTGCGAGTTGGTCAGTATCGCCGATAATGGCCGCATTACCGATCAACGGTGGCGTGATCTTGTCGCTGCAAAAGTGAACATCGAAGGCGGTCACCCAAGGCTCTTCGGGAAGATGAGTGGGTAAATGCCAAAAATCGGCGGGTGCATACAAGTATAGCTGTGGGCGTTTTTCTGGCTGAATAATCAGCCAACTATGCTGTACATCGGCTAAGCCCACCCAGTGCATGAAATGGCCGTAAGTCTGAAAGGGGGGCGTATGATCGTCAGCAAAATGCACGCTGGCATGACCACTGTAAATCGCTACGCTATCAAATCCATGCTCGGTCAACATCGACGCATAGGCGCGCTGAAGGTGGGCTATGTGATCGAGTTGCAAGTTAAAAAGAGTGCTCGACATGCAAACCGTGTCCTTTCTCAAGTAAGCTTTCTCAAAGACGACCTTAAGTGCGTGGAGTGGCGAGTTCACTCCAGAAACCGTCGAGTTCAGCGTGGTGGTGGCTTTGATGGCGATAGAGCCGTAGTTCCATCGGCACATCCCAACGGCTATCGCCCGCTCTTACCAGCGTACCTTGAGCAAGCTCTGCGGCCACGTTGCGCTCAGGCAACCAGCTCATGCCGTAGCCAAGCAGCACCAGCTCTTTAATGCCCGCCGCATAGAGATTTTCACTCTGCGCAGTTAAGTAAGTGCTCTGTGGCAACCTAGGTTTTGTACGAAAAGTGATATCTGCTAAGTTTTCCCATGCAA
>TARA_R110000824_G_scaffold347748_2_pt1 | contig 30685 bp, 50 predicted proteins | sample TARA_R110000824 | Tara Oceans TARA_R110000824 (sample SAMEA4397747) | marine metagenome | biome: Polar Biome; feature: [MES] marine water layer (ENVO:01000295) within the mesopelagic zone...; material: water (ENVO:00002006), including particulate matter (ENVO:01000060) such...
GGGGTGCATTAGTTGCGGGGGTGGCGTTGACGCGATACAGGTTAGAACCGGCCCGACCTTTGTTCATTTCAACTGTGATATACCCGGCTTCCGTAAGCCTTTTGACCACGTTCTGAACGCCGCGTTCCTTCATCCCAGTGCGGGCGCAAAGGCGGCGAATGGACGGGTAGCACATGCCTTCGTCGTTGCTGTGATCGGCAAGGGAAAGCATTACAAGCCGCTCATACGGATCAAGTGTCTTGCTTTCCCAGACCAATGACATGACACGAATGCTCATACGGCTGCCGCAATTTCTGCCGTCGTCATGGCGACAACATTTGAACCTAATGGCTCTAATATTTTAGACCGCAGCGCCCCCATCTTTGCAAAATGACGGGCAATAGCTGGAGCCAATTCATCCGTCGTTAGTTCTTTGATGATTGAAACTGCGTTGTAAGAATGCGTTTCAGCTATCCCTGCAATTCTATCTAATTCTTCCTGCCCAAGCTGATATGGCTCATAGATCAAGCCGTAATCTGGCGTAAATTCATCAACCCAACGCTGCACCAATTCCATATGAAAATGGTCTAAAACGCCGTGAGCCATATCTATATCGCACTTAAAAAATTCTCGCGATTGCGACACTCGGTGCGATGAAAGTGCAACGTGGACAGACCGTTCTAGCGTGTCGCAATCCGGCGTAAACTTGCAATCATCAACAACAAATGGCGTTGGAACGCCGGTTGAATACAATTCGTTAGCCCGTCCATCTGGGTCACGGGTTGTCTTGCCGATCTTTACCAGACCGGGCATCGACGGATTTGTTAGGATGTAAACATAACCACGGCTCATTTAGACACCTTACGCGTTCTTGCGTTAGGCATAGAATATGTGTATATTTTGGTCATAGGTCGTGATCCTGACGTAGCAAAAGGGTTTCGACTAGGGCGGGATAGTCGCTGATAACGACATCCTGCCCGCCCATTTTACACATTCCCAAGCAAAATGCAAGCGTCAAAGACTGTGAACAATGCCCACGGCGTCCAGCGCCTCGGCCAGGTTGCAGACCACCGCCACGTGTCCGCGCCATGCGTCGTGCCAGTCAACTTGCGCTGGCGTTAGCTTGCGCGCGGATGGGGGCTTGTTGCCGTCCTTGACCTCAAGGAGATAGGTGCAGCCCCGATACCCTACCACTAGGTCAGGAAAGCCCCGCCCCACCGCGTGTGCAGCCGCTACAGTGCATCCAGCGGCCCGTAGCCCTGCCACTATGCCCGGCTGGTTTGCATCGACCCTAGCGGCAAATTTAGGCACCCTCTGACCGCCGCTTGATTTCGCGCGCAATGTAAAACTCGGCTTTGCGCAAATCCTCAATAGAATTGCCTTTTAGGTCAGCGCGCCAGATATATTTCAGCGCGTTTCCCAGACTAAAGCCCATGTATTCCGCTATCTGTATGCACTCAATGCCTCGACCGCATTCGCACCTTGCCGGGTGTGACGTGTAATGCGGCGGCGCGTTAACCATGTCTGTCATAGGTCCATCCCTGTTTGCGTTGGTTCTTTTTTGTGCGCATCGTTGATCCGATTTACGCAAATGTTAAAATAGTCTGGATCGCGCTCTATTCCGATGGCCTTGCGACCGTTCTGTAGTGCCATCTTTGCCGTGGTGCCGCTACCTAAGAACGGGTCTAGCACGGTATCGCCGGGGCTTGACCAGCTTAGAATGTGGTCGCTGGCTAAGGCTTCGGGAAACATGGCAGGGTGGTCGCCGTTCTGCCGCGGCTGAATTCGCCAGATATTGTTGCGCTTGCCGAAAGGTTGCCGCTCAACAACGCGATTTTTTCCCCTGCCCTCGACAAGACCACCATTTACGGAAACCTTACCGCCCTTCACGATGTTCTTTCTGTCTTTTATAGGGTTAAACGTCTTGTGCTTCCCCTTAGACAGCACAAACATGTACTCAAAGTTCTGGGCATAAATCCGTTGACTACCTAATGCTCCACTACCTGTTTTTTCCCAGATCATTGTATCAGCCAACAAAAAACCAAGCTGCATGGCAAACAGAACATGCCGGAAACTGGTGCCTGTCTCGCTGCCCTTGATCGTCGCGTCACCTACAACCCAAACCACAACGCCGCCGTCTTTCGTGACGCGGTATAACTCGCGCAAGATGGCCTGCCACTTGTCGGCGTTCCAATCGTCTAGCGTGTTGTTGTATGTGCGCAGATTATCATACGGCGGGCTTGTTACAGTCAGGTCAACTGACCCGGCATAGATTTTGGGGAGTATTTCCAAGCAATCGCCTTGAATTAGCCGACATTTGCCGATTGTCACTTCGCGGATAATTGGGTTTTTCATGTGGCGTTCCTTTTTGTTGATGTTTAAAAAAACCGCCGGGAACCGTGGGAGGTTCAACCGGCGGCTGGGTTGGGTTGCTGCTTGTCCAACAACCCAAGTGCGGGGATCGACTGCGACCCGCCCCGCGGAAGGCATCAAAGGTGGAGGAAACCCCGCAGCAGATGCTTACACAATACAGGTGCGCCGGTCATTGTCCAGACCCGACTTCCAATGCCGCCAGGCCCCGCGCAGTCATCGCCCACCGGCTGTAGCGCATACCCTGTGACCAGTCGCGTGTCGTCACATAGTCCAAGTCGCTGCACCGGCTGATCACGTTGGCGTTGTGGTTTGGAAATTGCCCGCCTTCGTCCGCAGAAACCGCCAGCAAAAACGAGCGCTGTGCGTTAGTCATTGCCGTGACTCCAGGTAAAGCGCCATTGCCCGACGAACCCGGCGCTGCGTGCTTTCGCGGCACTCCCTGCCCGTCCGCAAGCTGAACACGAAACCGGGGTCGCCTATGAACCGCCGCCCGAATGTAGACGCTCCCATGCCCGTGCTGGTAATAAACGCCTCAATGTCTGCCGTGAATTTTTCCATGTAGTCGCTCCTTAAAATGGGGTTTTTGGCTTCAACGCCGACCGGGCAATAATTGTCGCCCCTCGCATGTCTCTGACATGTTCGGACCCGGTTGGGTCATCCAGCATCCCAATTACGTCACGAAGTGCGGCCTCTAATGCGTCTATGCGGTCGGCGCTTAATTTCAGCACATTTAGGGCGTGTGTGTCTTGGCCGTGCCAGTCAAACGCCCCAGTTAATACTCGTAATTCTGTAGGTAAGTTTGCCATGTGGTTCTCCTTTTCTATGCGCCCATTCTATAGGATTCCGCCTACATTGCAAGCCGCAAATATCTGCATCAGCGGTGTATTAGTGCTTGACCGTAGGATTTGCCATATGTAGTGTGCAGCTATACCAAATCAAACAAGGAACACACCATGACCGCCAAAGAATACAGAGCCGCCGTTCACGCATCCGCCGTTGAAGGCGCATATTGCCTTGCCGTTATGATCTGCGCCAGCGCCGCAGTCTGGGCTATTGCTGCGAAGGTGACATCATGACCGAAACAGCAAAGATATGGCGCGATATGACAGACATTGAGAAGGGTGCGCTGCTGCTGGCGGATCAACGCGCCGAGAAATTGCAAGAGTTTTGGAACAGTAAAGGTTGGGAGGCAAAAGAAAACGGAAAACCGTATCTTGAATACCGGGCATACCGCATCAAGCCCAAGACCCCGAAGGTCAACACGGTGCAGAGCGAAAGCCACGTCTGGATAGACAATGAAGGCACTCCGCAATCTGGATTCTGGCACGACGGTTCTGACGTCACCATCGCCAACATCACCCACACCTACACCATCACAGACGGCGTAGTGACCGACTGCAACACAATCATTCACGAGGTAAACACATGACCCGCGCCGCATGGGTGTCGCCGTCCGACCATCGCCAGCGTGACGCAGGGTTCCGCGTCGATCCTGACCTTGCGATACTGCAGGCCACCAAGGACCGGCAGGACGCCTATGCCAAGAAAACCGCAGCTGACCTGCTTGGACCCGTCACCGCGCTTGACGCATGGGCCGCATATGATCTGACCGAACAGCAGGCGCTCAAGTGGATCAAGTCGCGCCCCTGCCGCAGCCACCTGACCGTTGACGTCGTTATGAACCACCCAAGCCTGCGCGTCAAAGCCGGTCGCGCAGCAATGAATGGGCAATGACATGAACACCCAAGGACAGCGCCAAAGCGCAATGAACAAGGCGCTGAACGATTGCCTGCGCGAGTTTATTGCAGAACACCCTGACACAGACGCGCAGACGATGCTTGACGCAATGGACGACTCAAAGTCAGACGCTCTTGAGTTGTGGATAAAAAACAGCCCCGCCACCAGTTAAGGTGACGGGGCAAAATTGGGCCTGCGGTAATCAAGGTTTATTGTCGCAATCGCGCGGCGTCAAAGGTCGCGATAAGTATTCGCCCGGTGCGCCGCATATCCTGCACGTTATTGCCGCCAAGGCTGGCCGCGTGTGCCGTCATGGGCGGGGCCAGCACCAGTTCAAGGGCGCTGTCGTTTGCCGCGCTTGCGCAGCCAGTCAAGATCAGTGCTGCCGTCAGGATTGCCAGTGTCCGCATTGGATGCCCTCTCGAACGTGTCAGCGCGGGATTGCGCCGCCTTGAAGTCAGTCGATTGCCGCTCCGCAGACTTGCCCTTGAAATACGCGGCAAACACCGCAAACAGAGCCACCAGCGCGCCAACAATTATTTCGGTCACGTCATTGCCCCGCGCAGGCCGATGGCCACTAGGCCGCCGTTAATCAGCGCCGCAGCAGGTATTCCGCCGGTGATGGCATTTATTGCCGTGACCAGCGCCAGATTGCCGTGCAGTGAAACCGTTGCAACGACAAGGCCGCCGACCAGCGGGACAACGCCGCTCCACCAGGTCACGCTCTTGGGTTTGAAGTATCGCATATCGGATCCCATCATTTACCGCCAAAAATCTTTGCCAGCAGCGCCAAGAACGCAGCGAACGGTGACGGCCCGGCAAGGGGTGCAGCCTGGGGCATCATCGGCGCGCGATACCACTCCATCGCCTTAAAGCACGGGCAGGCTTTGTTGGCGTATTCGTTGTGTCCGCTGATTTGCGTAATCGGGTACACGGCTTTGAGCCTGCCAATTAGCCCCCGCAGCGCCTTGTCCTGCTCCGGGGTGTAGTTGTCCGCAAACATACCGTCAGCAACGCCACCACGCCCGCCAAACAGCGCTACGCCCACGCTGCCGGTGTTGTGTCCCTGGACGTGTGCGCCGACTGTCTCAAGTGGCCGCCCAGTGGCAACGGTGCCGTCTCGGTCGATCAGGTAATGATAGCCCACGTCGGACCATTTCCGATCCACAACGTGCCAGCGCCGCACCTCCGCAACCTTGGCCGATGTTGGTTCACCCGCGCGCCAGTTGGCCGGGGTGGCTGTGGCGTGAATGATAATCTCGTGAATGGGCCGCATGTTGTCCCTTTCGTTTATCCGCTAAACTTGAATGCGTATGTAACGCTTGCTGCAACAACAATCCAAAACACCCGTTCGACAAAGCGCAGGGTTTGCCCGTTGCTACCCGACTGCGTTTCTATTGCCAGCAGCCGCGCGCCCTGTGCTGATCGGTCCTTGTCAATTGCGTCAAGCCGGTTAAACAACGTTACCATTCGCTCCTCAACCCGCGCCAGTGCGACGATAGCCTCGCCCATCTGGTCCAATTTTGCTTCTATACGGGCGAGTCTAGCATCTTCAGACATTACGGCAACTTTCCGGTGTATAATTTTGAAAATCTAGCGAGGTCACGCAGTTGCTTGCCGATGCTGTCTGCGGCACGTTAAAACTTGCCGTCCCAAACTCGAAGGTGGGAATTGTCCCGATCCATCAACTCACGCGCGACAACCTCCTCCATCGCCTTCTGGTCGGACATACTCACGCCCCACTTCTTAGCCCAGATTGCAAACATTTTGGCAGGCACAACGCCAACCAACTTGTTGTCACTTCCGAAATTGTCGAGTCCTAGGCCTTTTAGGCTTTTGGCCTGCTCCATCGCTGGTGTGAAGTCGTGCGTTTCCTGCACGATCATCTTGCCCGCCATGTCGTCCCAATGAATCTGCTCGTTGATCTTCGTCATTGATAATTGCCTCAAATGTCTGGTGCGGTCTGCGCTCTAACATGCGCTCCACGTTTTCGTCTGCGGCCGTGAATGTGTCGCCCTTGCGATGCAAAGAGCCGCCGATAAACATACCCTTGCAGGTCACGCGATATTCCATAGTCACCCCTTGACAGGTAGGTGGGGCGGCAAAATAAAGCCGCCCCGCTTTAGTTAAGAGATTGTGTTGTCAAAGATACCGCCGTTTGCGGCTTCGTTGCGTGCCACTAGCGTCAGTTCGGTGACAATCTGGCGCTTGGTAGAGTCGCCAGTTTTTGCAAGCTCGACGTTCTTGGTCGGACGCAAAACGGCAACTGCCCACTTGTCTTTTTCGATGATGAACACATCGCGCGAACGGTTCTCGCGTGTTGGGACAAACGACACAGTTCCCCAAGGGGTGACATACACGCTGATGAAGCTCTCAACCTTGCCAGCCGATGCCTCAGCGCGGGCGTTGTTGTTGCCAACAAAACCGAGCGCTTTGTTCATCTGGAACGAGGACAGAAACACAGTATCGGGTTTGCCGCCAGACTGCCAAGTTGCCTGCATAACCGCATCAAAGCGGGCTTGGCTGAATGCAATCAACGTGGTGGTTTCGTCCGTGCGCGCGTCGGTGCCGTCGCCTGTCGGGTCCGCGCCTTCGTTTGCGCCAAAGGTGGTGTTGGTTACAAGCCACGCCGGAAGGCCAGCAAGCTCACGAGCAACCGTTGCAGACCCGGCAACCTTTGCGTTGTTTGCAAACAGAGCCTTTTCAATATCCAGCTTTTGCTCCTTAGCAATCTTCAGAATCTGATATGCCATTTCTTTAGCGCGGCCTGCTTTGGACAAGCCCTCGTCGGTGTCAGGGATGATGACGGCATCCTTGAAAATCTGGGTGCTGTTGCCAAGACGGGTTGTGGCCGAGCGGGCGGCGGCAGCGGTGTCGTCGCCTTCAATGTGCGCATTGTTGCCGGACGCACGCAGGGCATCGGTCTGCCATTCGTGGTTCTTGTTGGTGGCCTTGGTCTTCGCAAGGGCCGTGTACAAGGGCGTCTCCTCTGGGGAGATGTCGTAGATCATGTCGGAGAGGTCTTCACGAATGCCGACCGCATCGTAACTGTCAAAGGTATTTGCTGGCTGTGCCATGTTGTTTTCCTAAAAGGGGCTAAACCGTTATTTTTTTGGCTCAAACATAAGCGCCATGAAAGCGTCATCGCTTCCCGACTTTCGTGCTTGGGCCAGTTGCTTGTCGCGGGCCACACTTTGAGATTGTGTGCGCCGTCCTGTTGGCTTGACTGACTTCTGGGGCTTGGCAGTCGTCTTTGCCTTCGCTGTGCCAGATTGCAGATCACGCCACCGCATCGCATCGTAAAGAACGCTAACCGCACGCGGATCAGTAAGGCCCATCAATTCGTCAGGGCTGTATTTATACGCGCTCTGTCCGACTTCCACCAATTTCGACTTCAGCGCAGTTGCCTTTTCGGGGTCTGCGAAGTCTGGGATCAACTCAACTAGCTGCGCAGCCGCTTGCTGCAGGTGCGCTTGGCTTTGTTGTGCTTGGTATTCGCGGGTCCGGCTAGAAGTCTCTGATAGCTGCGTCTGCTGGGCAGTGTAGTCAGCAACCTCGGCTTCGTATCGGGCCTGCGCGCGCATGTATCCGATTGGGTCGGAGTCAAGAAGCGCGGAGTCGGGTCGTTGCGGCTGGGCCATAAGCCCGTTGCTTTGCAGTTTTTGGACGGCATCAGAAAATCTCTGCTGATCCGCTTGGAAGGCTGCAACATCGGCTTGGAATTGTTTACGTCCCTCTGCCGTCTCTTGCATCCCTTTTTGGATATACGCCTGCCCCGAATAGGAGCGCGTTAGGTCGTCTGCGGATACTTCAACCGCTTCACCATCGACCTTAACCTTGAAAGACAGGCTTCCGTCGCTTCTGAGTGAAACATGATGCGAGTTCATCGCCTGCATCATTTTCTTGAAGTCCGCTTCGCCGTCGCTTTGTTCGGCTGCGTCATCCTCATCGTCGGAATCGTCCGCTTCGTCTGCGTCACCCTCCTCCGAATTGTCTTCGTCGTCTTCGTAATCCTCCACCTCCTCGACTTCAGCTTCTGGCGCGTCGTCTTGCGCATCTTCAGCTTCAGCCGCACCGGGCGAGGAATCGAATAGCAGGCTTTCGGCTGCTGTCTCTAGGTCAGTCGTGTTCACGGTCCTGATCTTTCTTTGCTAACATTTCGCCAGTTGCCACGTATCGGCGCAACTGGCTTTTGACTTCGTTTAACGCAATGACCATGCGCCGGGCCTCTAGCACTTCTGCATCGGTTGCCGACACGCGTTCAAATACGCTTTTGTGGTAACATAGTACCCCATCAAAGGCCGATTGTAAAACATCATCGCCTAACAGGGTGGCGGCGCGCTGGGCCTTTTCTTTTTTGTCCATTACATTTGCCCCCCGTTAAAGTTGCGCGGCGCGCTTTGCTGCGCACTAATCTGAGCCACGTCAACGCTTGTGCCGTACTGGCCCAGAATTTTGGCAGCATCGACAAGCAATTCTTGTGCCATCTTGTCTCGGCTTAAGTCATCGCTGGCCGCCATTTCTTGCAGCTTGCGGACGTGTTCCATTGTTGCCTTTTGCATATCCACTTGCGCGCGGGTCTGCACCTTCATCTGCTCAGTCTGCAAGAACGCCGCATTAGGGTCGCCCTGCATTCCCTGCTGTTGTGCCGCCTGCGCCGCTTGTGCCGCCGCTTGCTGCATCTGCTGCTCAATCTGCGGGTTCATGGGCTGCAAATAGCGGTCCACGTTTGGCAAGCCGCCCAGCGTCATCAGGTCCGCCGCCGTGTTGCGAATGTTCGTCAGCGTCACAAGGCCGTTCTGCGCTCCGTAGGTGCCGTAAACCTGCATCTGTTGCTGTTGCATCATTTGCAGCATCATCATGCGCTCCTCATGCTTGTTGTTGCCAATGCCCACGGTTGTTTCCATGTCCATTTCAACGCCCCACGAACGCGGGTCAACCGGCACAAACTGACCGTCAATCCGCATCATCTCGTCGGGGTTTGGGTTTTGGCGTGCAATCGTGGCAATGGTTTTGAAAAGCTGCTTCATGCCGCCCTCGGCCAGCACGCGCGCCATCAACTCACCCACCGCCGTAGCAGCCGTCACAGCGGCGTTTACCCCCGCAGCGGTCTGTGACTGCAAAGCGTCCGCGTTCAAGCCTGCAGCCCCGTCGCCAACGCCCGTCTTGGCCCGTACAGCCTCGTCAAAGAACTGCATAGCGGGCAGCGCCATCTGCGAGCTAGACCCGACTGTCAGCTCACGCACTTGGGTCACGTCTGTTGATCGGATGATTGCGCCGTATTCGTTGTTCATGACGTCGTCAGTCTCAACGGCTTGATCGTTAATAACCAAGCGCGGGTTGTTAATCATGGCGATGTTGTCAAGCAGGCCGCGCATCAGTGACGTTGCCGCGTCTTGGTCGTCGATGATAATATCCACCAGCGACCGGCCAAAGAACGTGTGCGGCTCTGGATCAACTTCAAACACCGCAAACGGGTTGTAATCGCAAAGCTCGTAGTCCAGCACCTCGTAGTCAGTGCCAGCGCACAGAAACTTGTAAAGGCGGGGAACGCCCGTGCCTTCAATGTCCATCTTCATGTACGCTTCGGTTATTTCAACCTGGCGCATAGACGGGTCAATGCTTCCCTCTGACCCCTCGGAGTCGTACCCGCGCCGCACGAAGTCCTCCTCTTGGTCTACAACGCTGCCAACGCCGCCCAGTTCAAACACCCGCTCGAAGTCAAACCCCATTGCCACAAGGTCGCCCACGCGGCCCTCTGACCTGTGACCGCAGACATAGTAATCGTCCAAGCTGATAGCGTCACGATCCACAAAGAAGTCTTCCGGCGCAATGCTCTTGATCTTTATCTCGCCGCGCGTGCTGGTCATGGCAACCTTGGCGTCGTACATTGCTGGGGAAAGCATCATGCCCATCGGGTCAATCTGCGCCTCTTGCGTCATTTCGCTTTCGATAATCTCGGCGGTTTCGTCGCTTTCAAGAAGCCGAAACTGGTCTTCGGTCAGGCCCGTGTAGTTGTCAATTTCAACGTGGTCCGTCTCGTCATAGTATGCCTTGGCAATGCCAACCTTCTTCACAAGCGCATCGTGGATAACATCGCTGAGAACGTCAAAGCCGTTGTTGCGGTTAAACACATACTTTGCGTATTTGGTCGCCTGTTCTGCCGCCGCAACAGCCTGGGGACCGCGCGGGACAAACTCCACCGGGCTGCCGGACTGCAAGAACACCCGCATCAGCGCAGGCTTGATCGCGCGCACGGTGTCGCGGCACTTAGTTGCTACAACCTTAGAACGCCCCTCCTCATGTGAGACGCGGGTTTGCCCGTCAAAGTATCGTTGCGCGGTGATCCGGTCCGGCGCAATTTCGCTTTCAATAAACGACACTGCGGCCTCAATCGCTTGGGAAACCGCGTTGCCGATTTGGTCTTCTGTGAGTTTCTTCGGTTTCATCGTTGTGGCCCCTGTGAAAGTAAGCCGGGAAGTGCGGCAGATGATTGCGCGAGCGCTTGCGGGTTAGTCAATAAGTTCTGAACGGGCGCGCTACGAAGTAACCCCTGCAATGCGACTGGCGCACCCACTCCAACACCTGCGCCGATAATAGCACCGGGGACGCCCCCCAAAAGAGACCCCCCAAACGCGCCGCCAGCCGCGCCGCCGCCTGCAACTGCTACATTCCGAAATGCGCCGGGCGACACGGTTGAAGTTGAACTAATCATCGCCTTTGCGTCACTGGCAAGTTGCGTTAGGTCTGTCCCCCGACCCAGCGCATAGTTAGTTCGTCCGACCGTTCTGGCGGAAGCCGTGGCTAGCCGCTCTGGCGAAAGTATGCCGCGCGCCCCTTCGCGCCCGCCCTTGGTGGAAGCGTCCGCAATAGTCAGGAAATTTCTATACTGTCTGCGCAGCTTTGCCAGTTCTGCAACGTCATCAAAGCGGCCAAGTGTGGCAAGTTGTGATTGCGTAACGTCATCAATAACGCTGCGCAATTCATGCGCCATATCGCGAACAGCCTCGTCAGTTGATGTTGTCATTTTTCCAAGCCTAGTGCGCCACTGTCGAAACGTGATTGCTGGAATAGTCCGAGCGCTTGGCGATGTAGCCGCTTCCATAATTTCATCAGAAATGCGCCGCAAGTCAACTGACGGCATTTTGCCCGCTGTCCCCACTGAATAGTCAGCGGCAATATCCGCAACTCGCTGCCCGATACCACTTGTGATCGGCACGTCAACATCGCGCAAAATGCTGTTCATTCCGTCTGTAAGTCTGGTTTCATCCCGAACCAAATTTTGCGAAGTTGCTTTGGTTGCGTTTGATCCTGTCTTGCGCATTGCCGCTGCCGTAAGGTCGTCAAGCTGCTTGCCTGTTGTTCCCAACGTCCCCTCTGCACTCATAAGCCGCTCCGAGTTTGACAACTGCCCAGCAGTAGGATTAACGCCTTCGGCGCTAAGTCTGTTTGCCGCTGCTAATTCGTCAGCATCCGCGCCGCGCGTGTAGCTACCGCTTCTTGGCACAGCAAACAAAGAGGTGCCAAGGGCCGTCGCCGTCCTTGCGATAGGCTCAAGATCAACGCCACGAAACTCACGGCCCGCCGTCAACTGGCCAGCACCCTCGCTGGCAAGCCCCGGCGCAACACCGTAACGCAGCATTGCGTTGGGTCCAGCCATAGCTCCTGCGCCGCCCGCAAACTCGCCTGCTGTTGATAGATATTGCCCGAGACGCCCCGGCGCTACATATTGGCTTTCAGGCCCAATTACAGGGACCTTTGAAAGAATGTCGCGAGTATCAGGCAGGCTGTTCAAGGCGCGGGACACCATAGACGGTCCCTCCATCCCCGTAGCCTTTTCCACGCCAAGCGCGCCCATCTGCAAAAGATTTGCGGGAAGTGCCGGAACGTCAGCCATGCCGCGCGCCGTTGCTGCCGCGCCGCCACGAATAAACTGGCCAAGCCGTTCACCGGGCGTGTCAACCTCGCCAGAACCAATCACGTTCTCGTATATAGACTGTCCAAGCGTGCGCTTTGGTGGCTGTGCGGGCGCGGGCGGTGTGCCACCGTTCTGCCTGTACCAGCCCGCCGCAGCGGCTTGCATCGCCTCCCGCGTCATTGTGTCTGGAAACCTTAAAACTGTTCCATCCGGCATTTTAACTTCGGTCATTTTAGCCATTAGTCAAACCCGCCCGTATCTGGGTTGAAAGTCAGTGTATTGCCGCCTGTGGCACCGCCGCCTTGCGGGTCTGCCGTAGTGGCAGGATTTTTGGATTGCTGGCTTTCGATCCACCCTTCAAGAGTATTTCCCGGCTTTCCAAAGTACCTTGCAGCGTTAAGAAGTGCGTCGCGCGCCTTCTCTTGCGCGTCACGTTTTGACACAAGCCACGCACGAAGCGCCTCTGGGTCCAAGTTCCTTGGTGCGGCTGTCTCCATAGCCAGATTCATTTCTGCCTCTGAAAGCGCGCCGAATGTTACCGAAGAAATAACATCGAGCCCCATTCTGTTCATGGCGTTATTTAATGACGCCGATGCCTCAGTCACATTTGGCAGGAAGTTTTCCACTAGACCAGAACGCGCGCCACCGTCGATAGCTGCGATTGCATCGTTCATGGTGCCGATTGCAGTTGTTGCCTTTCCGGCCTGTTCAAACGCCGCAAATGCGTTTGCCACCATCATTTCGCCTGCTTTTGAAACGCCCGACGCAGCGCCACCTAAATTAATGTCCGCGTTAAGCGTGCCGGTCCTAGATGCCAAAGCAGACAGACCCGAACCGCGCGTTGCCATAAATTCCTGATATTCCGGTGTCCCTGGCTCAAGTCCAGCTTCAATTGCCTGCATCTGCAAGGCCCGCAAGTTGGCTGGCGCGCCGCCGCCGTTAAGCATAAATTCTTGATATCCCGGAGTCTCTGGCTCGAGTCCAGCCGCCCGCGCTTGCTGATCCAAGCCAACAAACGAGGCTGACGTTGGCGCGGTCTCTGCCTGAAACCCGCTTAGAGCCTGCGCGCCCGTCAGGGAGCCACTAAGCACGGCGTTAGCCCACTTGTCTCCGCCTTGTGATCTAAACCAATCCGCAGTTGCGTTGCGCTGCTGTTCCGCCTTAGCCATTGCACGCTGGTCGCTCTGCCGGGCATTGCGCTCGTCAAGTGCGGCCTGCGCAGGAACCTCAAGCCCCATGACGCCCATTCGGCCAAGCGCCGGGGCAATGCGCGCCAGTGTGTCGCCAAACGCCTGACGATTGTAGAACGGCTGGGCGGTCTCGCCCTGTGCTGTCGGGTCACGTCGCTGAATGCCAAGAGCGCTGAGAAGCCCTTGCGGTTGCTGCTGGTCCATCTGATCGCCCTTGCTGGATAATATGCCGCGCGGCTCTAAATTGCTGTTTGTAGGCCGCCTGCCAATGGCAGCCATAGTTTGGTCGGCAATTTCTTGGCCGCCGTTGTTGGAGGTGTAACCCGCCCAAGCCTCCGGCCCCTGTGTGTCAAAAATATACTGGCCGATCCGGTCCTGCGTTGCGGCATTCATCATTTCGCCGCCAGTCAAACCAAGGCCAGCCTTTGCATCGCGCAACGTTGTGCCGACAACCTGATAAGCGCCCATCGGCGTTGCAACTCTGCCAACCTGACCCTTGACATATTGCCCATACGGTCCGCTGGGGCTTGAAAACTCAAGCGCTTGATCCACCGTCATACCGGTCAAATTTGCGTCTGAAAACATCCCGCTTGGGCGGTTCTGGTAATTAAAAAGGGCGTTGTAATCCCCGCCACTTTCGCCGGGGAAAATGTTTTGCTGGGCTAGGCGCTTAAATTGCTCTGGCGTCATCTGCTATTCCCTATGGCTTTGGCTTTGGAATAGCCTGCGCGCCCAGCGATAGATAATCAAACAGTCCTGGGCTGTCCTTCACCGTCGCCGTGTTCTGGCCCATGTTGGCCGCGCCGGTCGATCCAATGCGCGTCTGCAATGCGTCCATTGGTGCGCCCGTGTAGCCTTGGAATTGAGCTTTTGCCGCGTCAATTAGCATCTGCTGCATACCCTGCTGCATACCGCCCTGCGCCTGCTGACGATCCGCAATCTGGTTGCCAAAGCCAAAGCCAAGGTTTGCAAGAGTGCCAAGCTGGCCCGCGCCCTGTAGCTGCGTGTTCTGCTGGTTCTGCGCTGCGCCCAGTGCCGTGTCGAAGCCTTGGCTCTGCAACCCAGCAAACATATTCGCGCCCTGACGTGCAAAGCCCTCGTTGGTCGCGCCCTGCGCCACGCCATGACGTGAGCCACCAAACGCGCCCGCAGCGCTTGCCTGCGCGTCCGTCGTGTTTGTAGCCATCATCCGCTGCCGCTCAAGTTCGCCAAGGGCCTGACCCGTTACCATGTTCTGGTATGGGTTCATAAATGCGCCGATGTTTGGCCCCGCCATTGCCTGCTGTGTACCGCCCACCGCCGCGTTGTAAGCGCCTGCAGACTGGTTGTACACGTTAGGCTGACCGCCAGACGGGGCCGGGCTGAATTGCGGCTGCGGGGCAGCCATTGGCGTTTGCGTTTGTTGTGGGTTTGCTCCGCCTGCCATTTTAGTAACCCCCCTTGAAAACATTGCCTAGCGACGAAAGCCGACCGCCAAAGCTGGTTTCTTTGTCAGATGCGCCAGCGCCGCCGCCGTCAAACATATCGCGCACGCTGCTGTATCCGCTTGACCCATAACCCACGTCGCCGTTTTGGTTTGGCCCTTGATAACGGTTGCCGCCGCCGTTGCTTGGCGTCATTGGGCGGTCCCGATCATTGCCGCCGCTTGACTGTTGTGGGGCCGGTTGCTGCATTGGCATTTGCGACTGATACCCACCGGCACCTGTCTGTGGGTTGATAAACATATTGCGAATTGCCGCAAGCTGGCCGGGGTTGTTTGCCTCCAGTGCCGCCATCGTCTCGGCAAACATCGGCGCGGACGAATACCCAGAAACACCGCCCGCAAACTGTTGCGCCTGTGGCATCCCCTCCATTCCGGTCAATCCGCCGCCAGCCATGCCAAACGCATTTGCCGCCTGTCCTGTATTCTGGAAAGAGGCTTGCTGCATGGGAGTAAACGCCGCAACGTCAGGCCCGTAGTATGGGACGTAGCCGATACTTGCCACATCGCTACCCATCGCAAGGTTACTTCTGGCAGCATCCTCAAGCCATTTCGGGATTTCTGTCTTTGTTTCTGTGCTTCCAGCCATTACAAGCTCCGCTCCATCATTACCATTGTCGGGGTCCAGCCCCTTTTGTTCAAAACACGATGCCAGCCAAACCGGCCATTCATCGTCAGGCTTTCGCACCCTTGCGCTTTACCCCAGTTCTCAACAGCTTCGATGGCATCCGTGATCTGGTCAAGGTCGCCCGCCGCAAGGAAAACGTGCAGAACTTTCTTCTGAGGATATACCACAATCTGCGTCACTGCACACGCCTTATCGGTGGGCCATATCTGCATGTGTCCTGATGCAATCCCCTCGGCTATATCGTCAAAGCTGTGAGTGCCGCCGCTGTATTCAAGCGCGGCGTCTATCCACGCGCGATATGTTTCAAGATTTACCATGTAGACAATGCCGCGCGCTTCCATGTGTCAGTTGCTATGCAAACATAAATGTAGTTTGCATCCGTTGCCAAGTGTCCAGCCTTTCCGGTTGACGTTGCGCTTGCGGGGGCCGCAACATACGTCCCCATCCGCTTCCACCCACCGTCCAAAGACACCACGGCATACCCAGCCGCGTTGTCCCAAAGTATCATGCCGTTCTCTGATGCGGTTTGCCCCGTCACGCGCCACGAAAGGCGGTCAAGCTGGCGACCGAGATAGCGCCGCAAATCATTGGCCCACACCGACACGTCAGGACCGACAACCGGAAGGCCCCTCATCGCTTGCCACCAGGCGTCACATCAAGCCGCATTGTGCCAACACGCCAGTTTGCCAGCCGCGCGCCCTCAACACGCAATCGGATCTGCCGCCCCGTGAACCGCACGTCAGTTGGGTTTGCCATAGAGTAAGGCCCGTGTGTCTGCTCGTCACCGTTGGGATAAAAGCGCGTCTTAAATGTTGCCGTAACATCCCCTTGCGTGCTCTCGTCCGGGTACATGCTGGTTGCCGACATTACCTGATCGCCCACGCCAAGGCTAATTGGCCCGCTTTCGGCAAAAATATTTGCGCCGTCATAGTTCAGGCCCACTTCATGCTCCCAAAGGTTGCCCGAGGAATCTACCCAAAGAGGGTATTTGAATACCCCACGCCCAACGCCGCATGTCCGGTCAATAGCGCCAAACGTCCAGTGGCCCTCTTTGTAGTCCAGCACAACGTATCGGTTGCACTCGTTAGATGCCCCGGATGGATAAAACCACCAAATTTCGCCGTGCTGCGCCATTGGCACGGCATGAATAATGCTGTTTTGCGAGCGGTTCATGTCCCCAAAAATGTAGTCAGCAACGTCACACTGCAATTCCTGCACCGTGCCGCCAGAATAAGAGAAGAACCCCTCCTGACCCATCCAGAACGCCCCAGCATCAACGCTGATAGCTGCCTTGCGTGAGATAACCCCGCACGACTGCCCAACTCGCTCAAAGGCATAGACAAACGGCGGCCCTTGATACGTTGCCGAATGTGCATCCTGGTCCGTCAGGATTAGCGATTGCCCGCGAACCTTTAGCCCGCACATAATTTGCCCAGCGGTTTGAAGCTCAAAGTCGCCCGCCTCGTTTGTGTCCGCCGCCGTCCATAGCGTATTATTCTCTCGGTCAGAGAATTGAACAAGTCGAGGATTCCCCCCCGCGCCAAGAGCAAACAAAAAGCGCTCCGCAGAAACAAGCAGCCCCAAATTGTTGACAGGCGCATTTGCAATAACTGCCGCCGCTGTTCCGGTGTCTAGCTGCCATTCATACAATTTCCCGTCTGACGATGAACACGCAACTAGGTATTCGCCCCAGTTGTCCATTGCCCAAGTTGTCGCCTCTGCGAAGTTGCCCGTATCAGGCCGCGCTGTGCCAAAGTAACTGGTGCCGAAGAAGCCGCCTCCAAAGCCAGTGTTGACCGCCGCAAATTCATTCCCCGACGCAAAGCCTGCGGGCGTGATGTCCGTAGTCGTGCCGCTGGCGCTGGTCGAGTACAAGTTGCTGAAAGTCCCCACAGCGACCCGCCTGTCGCCTGACAGGTCTTCCCACGCAATGATGCCGCGCGGGGTGCCAGTATATGCCGTAGCGGCCCGCAATCGCCACCCTCCGACCGGGCGCAGCGACCCATCTCGCCAACGCACGAGATTCATGTCACGCCACCGGCCAGACTGGTCGAACTCGGTGCCGTTTCTATATCCGCCTGGCGGAATATCTAGCGGGATCAATGGCATTGATTATGCCTTCATAATGTAGGCAAGAGCCAGATATGGCGGGCGGTTCTCATGGGCCGCACCAGACCCCACAGATGCAGTCGTGCCAGAAAAAGCGTGCGTGTGTGCAGAACCCGCCTCGCTTAAACCAGGCGAACCAGCGCCAGCAATATTTCCATTTGTCCCCAAGTTTGCAATGCGGCTCGTCCCCCCTCCACTTGCGTAGTCTTGGGTGGTGTGGGTATGCGCACCAGAATTTGTCGTTGTTCCGCTGAACGTATGCCCGTGCGCAGGCATTTGCGCCGCGGTCAAAGCGACCGTATCAGCGCCGCCTGTGTCGTTGACCGCGTATGTGCTGCCCGCGCCCACGACAAAGCGGTTGCGCAGGTCTGGCGTGTCGTTGGCCCCGTCGCAAAGGAACCAGCCTGTAGGCACGCTGGCAACAGCTCCTGACCACAGGATAATGCCGCCAGATGGGATAAACCCAAATCCAGCGCCCGCAGGTGCAATGCCGTCCAGCGTGTTAATCTCTGCCGCCGTGGCAGTCACCCCGTCAAGGATATTTAGCTCTGCCGCTGTGGAAGTGACAGCAACGCCGCCAACCTTGAACTCAACTAGGTCAGGCGCGATTGCAGTGGTGCCATCCAGTAGGTTGTCAATAGCATCAAGAGACGCATTTATCTTTGCGCCCCATGTGTCCTCGCTTGCGCCAACTTCAGGCTTAACGAGGGAATAAGTTGTTGTCACAGTATCAGCGCACATAGTTTTGGCCCTTTATTTTAACATATAACGCCGCATTTGGCTTTTGTTTATACACGAACACGGACCTTGCCTGTTGAGGTGCGACAATAGCTTTGCCCATTTGGTCCAGTTTAGCTTCTATGCGCGCAAGTTTAGCGTTTTCAGACATTAAAACAGCCTTCCATTATCAATTCAGTTCGTGTTGGAAAATGGCACCTCGTCAGGTTCCTCTACGGTGTTCAGTTCCTTCACCTGCCCAATTGCCTTTGCGAGCGGTGCTGCGTAGCGGTAGGGCAAGTCTAGGGTGTACTGCTCGAGCTGCTCAAAGAAACCTGCTGGCACAATAACTTTTTCGGTGTCCATGTGTAAATCTCCTTAGTTCATTTTAGAGCCAGTACCACCGGCCCCCATATCAATAAAGCCCTTGAGCGTTGCAGCCTTATAAAACTCAATGCGGTCAAGAGTTGAGTTGTATTTCATGCGAATACGCAATGAGCCGCCCACGTTGGCAAACTCAAAGTATTGATTGCTCGCCATTGCAAAGGCACCGCCACCGTAATTGCCGTTTGCCCGTACGCCGTACAGTTTAGACCCCTCGTCAATAATACCATGCCCGGTCGATGTGTTAAGGCTGTTTTGCGTCTTGATTGCAGTAGCAGTCTTTTCGACTTCCCCAAAACCACCGATAACAATACCTGTATCCCATGAGCCTGATGTAGAGGCGTCGTTACGGATGCGGATAGCTGCGCTGTATCGACCATTGCCAGAAGTACCGCCGGAAAATGTACGTGCAATGATGTCCATGCCATAGCGGTTTGCGTTACTGTCTGCACCATTGCCTTGAATGTTTAGCTCAAGACCAATCATGCCGCCAAGTGTTGCAGCGTCTGTCTCGTCCTTGCACTGCAAGTGACCTCCAAAGATCACACCATTGTTGCTGGCAGTTTTGCGAGTAAGTCCGCTTAATGATGTACCGGCTTCGCCAGACGTGCTTGATGTAGCACCTGAGGTCATTTCCGCAGATATTGCCCAAGGCTTAGACGCGGGGTCTGCCGTGCCTGTGGTGTTGAACTGCACCTTCAAGGCGTGGGGGTTGACGTTGCCTTCTGCTGTACTGACGTTTCTCTGGAAGAAAACCCCAGCCGCCCCACGAGCCAATGTGGCAGAGTTCGATTGCACGAACATTTCGCAGTTTGGCGTGGCTCCATCTGCAAGGTCTGAGATATTAAGTGTTGGCAGGACACCAGTGGTACGTAGGCGGTTACGAACTCCGCCCACCACATCAAGTGCGGCACCGGGTGTGGCTGTACCTATACCAACAGTGCTACTTGCGTAAACAGTTGTGAACGCAGAAGCCTTGGGTGTTGTTCCCCCAATAACGCTGTCAAGCCCGTTGGCGTCGATGCGGGTAACAGCCGCACCGCCAGCAGAAAACGCAATCGTATTTACTCCAACACGATACATGCCTGTGTCGGCGTCCGCAGCGAACGAATACGAGGGCGCAGAATTTGAGCCAATGGCAGCGCGAACTGGTATTGTAGGTGCCAAGCTAGTTTCGTTAAGTGTGAGCAGTGTTGTACCACCACCCGTACCAGTGCCAGCACCAGTAACGCCGCCCCACCATCGAAAGTAACCTCCGGATTGTGTTACGCTGTTGATCGAGAGGGCGCTGCCAATAACTGAGTTGGCTGCTAGAAGCAGGTCTGTCTCAGTTGCTAAATCGTTTGAGCCGATAACAACTTTAGTGAACTCTGCAGCAGCAGGTACTGTTGCACCGATAGTTGTGCCGTCAATGTTGCCGCTGTTGATGTCAGCCGTGGTGGCCGTCAGGTTTGCAACAGTTGTCGAGGCTGTACCAAATATTACCGTAGAGACGCCGTTGTTGACGGCATCAAACCTGCCGTTTGCGGCCCTGTAAAATCCTGTGTCTGGGTCAATAGTAAATGCGATTGATGGCAGTGCTAGAGTACCGTCGGCAACCTTTGCAGCTGTGAATGAGCTTGCAGCAGGCGTTGTTGCTCCGATAACAGTGCCATCAATCGCGCCGCCGTTGATGGCTACGGTCCCAACGGTTATGCCGGTGAACTGCGGACTGTCTGCTGTACCAAGGCCGAGTGTTGTGCGCGCGTTTGTTGCTGCCGCGTCATCAATAAGACTTGCGCCAAAGGCTGATATAGTTGTGCTGGCGGGTAGGGAAAGCGTTTTGATGTCCGCATCAACCTCACTATCCATTAACGCGCCAGCAGCCGTGACGTTAGCCGTGTCTGTTACGTTTGCACCAGCTTCAATGCCTGACAACTTAGTCTTTTCTGCCGTTAAAAAACTAGCGGTTGCGTTAGCAAGAACCGAAGAAAAAGCCTGCACGTCAACACCAATAGCAACGCCAAGGTTGGCTCGTGAAGTGCCTGCGTTTGCAAGGTCTGAAAGGTTGTTTGCCTTTAGCACCGAACCAGACGCGGAAGCCGCCGCAGCGGATGCACTGGCAGCGCTGTCAATAACGTCTTGCGCAGTTGAAGCTTGGTCAGCCGACGTAGCCTGCGCGTCCAAGCCTGTCTGCACCGCGTCCGCCGCAGCCGCAGCCGCAGAAACCACTGCCTGTTGTGCGAGCGCAGTTACATTTTCAGAGACAGCCGCTCCAGACATGCCCGCCGCTTGGGTGTATTCTATGCCCTCGATTGGCGTAGATTCTCCCACGTTGTCCACAGACGTGACGCCATCCATGCCCGCTGTTTGTGTGTACGTTGTTTCAACCATTTGTGCGCCTCTTGATTTGTCTTGGGATGCCCATGCGCATCGTGCCAATGCTCTTGGCGGTCTTGCTTTCAGCGTTCAGCGCATCCACTGCCGATTGATAAAGCGCGGCCCAGACAGTCAAGCGCGCGTCATCTTTAAGGTATGGGGCAGCGTTGCCAAGCGCACCGTAGAGGAGGACGTCAGGCGCATCAGACAGCAGCCAGTTTGACGGGGCGGCGTCACTAAGCGCGGGAACGCGGCCACGGTACAGCAACGACACGTTATAGGGCGCGTCTGGCGTTGGGTATATCTCAAACTGCCCAGCAGTCAGGCGCACGCTTTCCGGCTTTCCAGCAACGTAGTTCACGCCGCCACGCCGCTCGTGCATTTCAGTCGCGGCCATTGTCATAATGCGCCCGCCGTCAACGTGCTGCAACGACAAGCCCTCAATGAAGTCGCTAGGGATCAGCTCAAACTGTTCGTTAAATACCGCTGTGACGCGCTTCTCCTGCTTCCAGTGAGAAACGTCACGCGAAATCCGCGCCTCGGCCAGAGATATGAATGTCGGGATGACTGCCGTCAAATCCTGGCGGTCAAGGAAATCCGCAATCGCAGCCTTCAGTTCAGCGTATGTCGCCAGCGGCATTACTTCTTGCCCTTCGCGGCTGGCTTTTTGTGCGACAGAAACTTGCTAGACGCCGTGTGCTTTGCGCCGGTCATTGGCTTGCCGCTTGCGTCCTTGTGCATGGGGCCTTTGTGTTCCTTGCCGTTAGGCAGGTAGTGCTTAGAGGTCATGGCCATTAGTCAGGCTCCTTACCGTTGATTGCCGAGTAAACCCAAAACGTATCGCCGCCACCAGGATGCAAGTGCCAGTGGACGACGGCGCAACGACGGGCTACGGGTCGCAACCATGCAAACGATCCGCTCCATAGCCTGATAGGTAACCACGCGAATTTTTGCTCAACTGGCCCAATTAAATTGGCAAACGCCATTTTGGGGAAAAAGGCAACCATTACTTCATGCCCTTCTTTGGCTTCTTGGCAGTCTTAGCCGCCTGCTTGAAAGCACCTGCGGCTGGCGCACCCTTGTCACCAACTTTGCGCATTGTTTCGCCCGACCCCGATTTGATCCGGCTCTTTTTGGCTGCGATGTTGCTGTATAAACCCATGTCAATAGCTCCTAATATATTATCTCAATATCACACATCGCCGCAGGAAAAAAGACATTCACGTTTGGCGTTCAAGCGTTGCATTTGTTGCTGGTTTCCTACATTATATCAGGATGACAAAAACGGAAGGAAAAGCCATGTCAGACTACTCAACAGATGATGTCCGCGAACTTCAATACTGGGCCGCTCGGTCGCTCAAAGTTTCCCCAAAGGTTGCACAATCTCTTGACAAAATTTTGTGCGAACTGATCGGCATTGAAAACCCTGAACCTATTGAGGACCCTGACCTTTAGACAAGAAGTCCATGATGCCATCAATAATGCGCGGCGTGATAAGCTGCGGTTGCAGTTGTGTTTTGATTGCATAGGTTTTGTTTGCCTCGCCAAGCGGGTTGCCGTTCTTGTCAAGCTGCTGGCCCATTCTGTCGTATGCGTCACGGAACAGCAGCCCCTGCGGAATGAGCGGCAACTCCCCAACGTAGTCACCCTGCATTTGCGTGTTGTATGTCGTGTGCGGGTTGGTTGCTCTATAGCCGTTCCCCACCGGCTCGTTATACATCAACGGGGTTCCTGGCCGCAGTTCAGCAACGGCGGCCCCAAACTGGCCAGATGGCACGTTGCGAGACGAAGGGTCGGTGACGCCATATCGCGCCAGCGCTGCAGAAGGCACGCCCGCCTGGCGCATTGGCTTTGCATCAAGCTTTCGGATAAAAGCCTTTCGCTCTGGCGACGTGGTGGTCCCGGCCCAGTCCCGCAAATTGTCAGACAGCAGGCCGGGGAAAGTAGGCGATACTTCTAACATTTTATCGTCAAAGCCGCGAGCAGCTTCAAGGTTTATGCCGCTTCGGTTGCCGCTGACCAATTCGGCCATCGCCTCGCCTGAAAAGTTTGCAAAGTCTACGCCATCGGGTGCCATGCTGCCAGTCACGCCGTAGATTGGAGCCTCTGGGTCATCGCGCCGGGTGCGGGCCGCTGCGCCCTCCAACCTGTCAATGATGTGCTTTGCTGACGCCCATACAGCCCCGTCAGATTGATTGGCGGGGCCGCGCATAAAGTCAACGCCGCCCTCGGTGTAAACTGGCCGCGAAAACTGAGTGTCGTTTATCCCGTTTAACTCAAAGCCCCGGCTGGTCCTGTCGCCGTAAAACGGAAGTGCATACCCTCCCGCCAAGTCCTCCCACGACCGCTGGGTTCTGGGCAGGTTCTCGCCAAGGTCGCGCAAGTTTAGGTCAGTGTTGTCCAGATAATCGTCTAGCCGCGTAGCCCCGTAGCCAAGCGGGTCAAGGTCGCCCTTATTTACGCCCCTCTCGCTTGGTCCCGGTCGCGCCAGCCCTGATAACAATGCCCCATCAGGAGCCGTCACGGCCCCGCCAGCACCCATAGCAAGCCCTGCGGTGCCTAGCGCCTCCGCCTCCATATCAGATCGCGGTATCAGCCCCTGTGCAGCCGCAGCCGGTGCGTCAAGCGTCTGACCAAGCGCCTGGCCCATGCCAAGCAAGCCGCCCATGCCCTCGAAGTCTATGCTGCGGAGCGCATCCATCCCCGTTGTGCCAATCTCTTTGGACAGCAGGCCGCCAAGCACAGGACGCCGCCCCGCGCCCGCAAGGTCACGCTGGTAAGCATCGGCGGCGTTGTTGATTGGGGAAAAGACACTGTTTTGCGCGCGATACTGGCGGACAAGCTCGTCGGTGTTGCTGCCGTTCGCCTGCATTTCGTCAATGGTCGCACGGAAATCCGCAGGCGAGAGGTCAAGAATGCTTTGCGCCATGCGGTTGTCCCTTATCTTTGCGCCGTTTTACCACACAAAGGCCGCTGAAACAACGCGCAAGTTGGAATGCGGTTTAAGCGCCGCGCTTACTTTGTCTTCTTCGTCGGCTTTGCCTTGGTGGTCTTGATCGTTGGCTTCTTGCCGTATCCAGAACCCATTTTCATGTCGGTTGTCCTTGTGTTGCTTCTGTTATGCGCCGAGACGCTGCCGCACGATAGTTTTCGTCAGTTGGCTTGTCAATTATCCATTCAAACGACACCCTTCAGATTTCGCCGCAACGGCTGGCGCTTGTTCACGGTCCTTGCCCGCTCGGCATAGACAGCCACCAGGCCAAAGGCATCCGCCGCGTGACTTGCCCAGTCATGCACCGGCCCTAGGCCAATGCCCCGCGCCTCGTCAATCTTCTGGCGATACGCGCCCAGCGCCACACGTCCGGCCTCTGTCGTGTCTGCGTTGAATCTGCACCTGGGAAGCATAGCTCGAACAGCATCGATCCGCAGCAATGCCGCGCCCTTGCCCTGATTGGTCACCACGTCAGTTGTAAAGCCCGCGCGGCCAAGAAAGCCCTGCGGCGTGATGGTGTGAACAAAGTCGTGCTTGCGTCCGTCATGCGGCAGGATGCACACAGCGTCCTCGTACCCGTTAGACCGCAGCCAATGCACATGGTCGTCAAACGCTTGGCCAATGGCCTCGTAGTAATTCAAGACGCGGATTTCGTCGCCAATAAACTGCACAATCCAGATGGATGTGGCGTCAGCCGCGTTGGACGTGCTGCCAATGTCCCATATGGCGTAAACCTTCATCAAGCCGTCGCGCGACACGTTGCCAATGCGTCCAGTCAGTTGCGCCTCTGTCAACCGGCTGGCGAAGTATGCGCCTTCTGTGACGCTCTGGTATTCGCCTTCATAAATGTGGCCGTAACGCTCCGGCGACATAGCCATGACGTCCCTGCGCTCGTCCTCTAGCGTGCTGGGCAGCCACGGGTTGTCTGACCAGTTAGCGCGGACGACGACAGACCCCTTGGGCGTGCGGTCGCTGCGCAGCATCATGTCAATTGCGTCTGTCGGCAGTGACGGGTTCCAGCTTGCCCATATCTCCGAGCCTTCGGAGCGGATCGTCGGGCGGAGCAACGTCAGCGACCGCTCGGACACAGACTGCGCCTCCTCAATCCAAGCGCGGTGGAAGTCCTCAAGCGACTTAACGCTGTCGGCTGTGTGGTCTTGCAGGCCGTTGAATATCATCACGCCGTCGCCGGGCATTTCAATCTGTTCGCGGTAGACCTTGAAGCCCTCGGCCTCACCCAGTCCGAAGTCTTGCAGCTTTTGCTCAATCAGGCTTTTGGCTGAGAACTTGAGCGACTTCTGCACCTCACGCAAGCAGACCATGCGCAGGCCCGTGCCGTGGTCGCCCTTGAAGCGAAGCGCATCCTCAATGGCCAGACCGCCAAAGAAGTGCGACTTGCCACTGCCTTCGCCCCCCCCATGCGCCCTTGTATCTGGCGGGGTGCAGTAACGGCTCAAATACCGCTGCTGTCCGGATGCGTAAAGCGCCCGCCATTTACAAAGGAGCGGGGCAATGCGCCCCCAGTTGATTGCGCTTGCTGTTTCGCTTGTTGTTTGCTTGGGTGACGGCATCAGCCCAACGGCAGTTTTCCGCGCAGTAATTGCCGTTTACGTTAATCCTGTCTAGCGACAGATTATCGGGGCGCTCACCCATGTCGCGCAAAAATACCTCATAATCATCCCACTCAGAACAAACTGAAATACCACGACCACCCCAATCTTTATAGTCGCTGTCGTTTGGATTATTGCACCGCGCCCGACAGTCTTTCCAACTCCGATACGTTCCGGTTCCGCTCTTGCCGTGCGTCGTGTTGCGCTTCACCATGTGTTCAGCAAACAAACACCCACATGATTGCGTCCGTTTACTGCGCACCAGTTTGATCCGCGCGTCCTTGTGTCCACCACAGTCGCAAACGAACCGCCACAGATGGTTGTTTTCCTTAGACGTGTCGCGCTCGACTAAGGACACGCCAATCAATCGGCCAAACCGAACGCCTGCGTAATCCTTTAATGGGCGGTTGCGCTGCCGATTGTCCAGCTTTTCAGTATGGATCATGGCTTCGGCTTCTTCGGCAACACCAGTTCGCGGATAATCTTTGTCGGTGTCATCGTGCCGTCGGTGCTGGTGTTGTCTACGTGCTGTTGCGGTGATCCAAACGCGCGGTCTTCGCTGTCCTTGAACAGCTTTAAAGCGCCTGCCGATAGCAAAACAGCGTAGTCTTCATCTGTGAAATCATCAGCGTTAAACTTAACCTGCATTGAGGTTAGTATCTTTAAGCGCATTTTTGCGGATATTTCAGCCGCTTTCATCTCGTCTGCGCGTTGGGCCTTTGACTTACCGCCAGGGTTGCCCGACACGCCTTTCACGAACTGTGTAGCCTCGCGGCCTTTCTTCTCTACCATATCGTCCTCGCGTCCAGTGGCTTGATCGCCCTTGTGCTTTTGTGATATTACATGGATTTTATCTGCTCGTCTATAGTGGGCTATTTATCACGCCGACACACGGTAACGGCAAACCTCGCCCTCGTTCTTGTCCAGCACAATCGACACAAGCGCCCGCATTGAGCTGTAACCATGCGCGTGCGCGTATGCGTCCTTGGGTATTATCGTCTCTATGCTCTCGATCAACATGCCCCCGGCCTGTATTGCGCGGCGGTGGTGTACATGGCCTGTCAGAGCGCGCCTGTACGTTGTGCGGCCCCAGATCTCCGCGTAGCTGCTTGCTGCAAATAGCGCCAGTTTGTCGCCGTTCACCTTGTCGCCGTGGCATAGCAAAACCATGTTCTGCCCAAACTCGTACACGTAGAACTCGTTAGCGCTATCCTCTATCGTAACGCGCGGCTCGTTCCGGTAATGCTCAGACAATGCCAGCGACACCGCGTAATGCGATGTTAGGTCGTGATTGCCTCGGCAGCCGCGATAAATAACCTGGCCGTGCTTTTGCAAACATGCGTCAATCGCGTAACGCATAACCGCAACGGCGCGGCGCAGAATGACAAAGTATCGGCTATCCACGTCAAGCTGGTGTTTGCTTTGCGGCGTGACATTCTCTTGGCTGTCGTTGTGAGTCAGGTCGCCAAGCTGGGCGATAACTGCGTGTTCGGTCGATGGGGTCAGGCTCAAGAGCCGGTCAAACTTCTCTCGGAAAACGCGCGTTGCAATTTTGGTGTCCCAATCCTCGCCCGTCTCCTCCGCATCGGTCAACATGCCTACGTGCAAGTCAGCCACCGGATAGATTGCCACCATGTCCGCGTGCAGGACGTTGTGCATAGCCACAGGCGGTGCCGGGTTTATGCCTGACAGCGCCTCTTTAATTGCGTCAATAAGTTGCTGCGGATCCTCTTGCGCCTTGGCTGGCTGCATCTGATAGGTGTATTTGTTGCCCTCCCCATCTTTGCCCCGTTTCCAGACATTTACCGGAACCAAGTGGGTGTTTTCCAAGTCCATAATCTTGATGATTGCTGGGTCTTGTTTTTCGCGGGTCAGTTCCTTGTGGAAAGAACTGTAGGGCATATCAATCGACCGTGCCGCTTGCCTGATACTGCCGTGACGCCCAACCAGTGATGCGTAACTCTCGCTCATGCGGCTCTCCTGATATAGTTAGACGCTTAGAATAGGTTGAACGCGGCGGACTAGTAAAGCCCAAGCGCTTCATTTGCCTTAACCGTTGGCTTTGTGTGCATCAAATATTTACTTGCTGCACTATGTCTGCGCCTCAATCAAGCCAAACCGGCCTTTTGCCTACGCGCGACCAGCCAGCATCGGTCAGCAAGTATGCCTCTGGCGTGCTGCCTGGCATCGGTGCGGTGGATATAATCAGCCCGGCAATCTCCAACGCCCAGCACTTTTCGCGTGCCATGCAATCCGTGACCGCCACGGCACGGCTAATCGTTCGCGGGGTGGCTGAACGCAAATTGCGCTGCCCCCGCGCTATGGCCTCTAAAATGGCGCTGTGAAGCGGTTGCTGTACCAGTTCCAGCATAGGCACGTAGTCAACTGAACTTGAGGCAATCATGTGCTTGCCTTGTAAGCATAAGCCACTGCAGTTTTTCCAGATTTGGTTAAATACAAAGTGACGTATAGGCCGTCACGGCAAAGCCCAACATATCCGCTCACTCCGCACTTTTCAATTGAGCCAATGTTTGCGCGGGCCATGTCTGCCACAATCGGCCATTGCTCGGCTGTGGCGTTTTTAATCTTTAGCTCAATCATGCGTCTATCTTTCTTGCCGCCAAGAACGCCAAGCCGTCATCAGAAATCGTGTATGTGATTTTCTTGTGACCGTTTACAAAATGCTCAATCCGGTTGACAAGCCCGCGCCGGTCCATCTGCAAGAACTGGTCGTGGATTGCTTTGGCTTTGCGCCCGGTGTGCTTTGCTATTGATCCTGACGACTCTTCGCTGCCGTTTGCCATTAGCTCAAGCATGTCGTAGCGCAGAGAATTGTTGACCGTGTAAACGTCATCATCCTTTGCCATTGGCATACGCCCCGGCGTTCCGCCCATTGCCGTGCATTCCGCCAATGCAACCGCAGTGAATCGCATCAGCTCAACCTTGCGGCGAGTGGCGTCTGACATTGAATAAATTGCCGTGCCGTGAACTGTGTCCGATTTTAGGTATTTTTCCTTGACCAAGAACTTCAGGTGCGTCTTGATGTGCGCCGGAAAAGACTTGAGCCTGTTTGCCAGGTCTTCCTCGGTACGTTCCACGTTCATCAGCGCCATGATGTTGATGATGATTTTGTCGGTTAGCTGGATCGGTTTGCTGTTCACTGCGTCTGCCCTTTAAATAAGTTTGATGCGGCGAATGTCTGCGGCAGCATCGGTCCAGCATTTTGATCGAATTTTGTTTTCGCGTTTATTACCAAGGCCACGGTCAGCAAAGGCTTGACTGTCGCCTGCAAGCATGTCGAAATATGCGGCTATTTCATCTAGCAATGCTTTGTCTCTAGCTGCGGTATGCATGTTGTCTGTCCTCTAAGCTTTGTTTTTTGATATGCCCACGATACAACTGCCACCCATCTTTGCAACATTAAAACGCTACATTGCGTAAAATAAATCAAGCGTGCCTGCAATGTAGTCGGTGTCCAAGCCGTAGGCGGCCTTCCATGCGTCCGGCTGGCTGTGCAGCGCAAACTTGCTGGTGTCCATCAACCCTTGGTGATGCCCCTCGCAGAGAGGAATAGCCGCGCGGTCTGGTGTCTTGCGCGTGCTATAACGCCCGTGGATTGTGTGGTGCGCCTGTGTGGGCGATGACTGCGCCGCCCCGAATGCCTGGCATATGCAGCACGGCAGCATGTGCAGCGCCGCCAAGTAGTCCGGGTCTTTGCCCGATGCTTTTTTGGCGGGCTTCTTTGCGCCCTTTTGGTAAATTGGCCTATCGGTCAAGTTCATAAGCGGCCTCGCTCCATGTCCACTTGACGCCGTTCTGGCTGCCCCAAGCGTCCACAAAGTCAATCAGTTCGCGCATCTGCGGCACAGACAGGCGTGATGACCTGAAGCCAGACGGAAACGGTTCCCCGTCTAAGCCGCTTAGGAACTGCGTCTCATGTCCGCACGCGTGCATCATAAGCGCCTTCCACACATCGGCGGTGTGGCGGCGTCCCTGTGGCTTGGAGCGGGACACGTCGGACAACATTGCCCAGAGTTTTGCGTTCTGGTCGTTGCTGCGCGTCATATCCTTGACGTTCACCACGGCATTAACCGGGGCGGCGTCTATAATGCGCTTGGCAAGCTGGCGCTGGGCGTCACCCCGCAAGATGATTGTTTGACCTGCCGTCATTTGCTCAGTACCGCCTTCCAATCGTTTTTTGCCTGCAGGACAACCGCGTTGTTTTGGTATGCAATGCCAATCCCGGCCCAGAGTTGCGCCAAATCCGCCAGCGTGTCACAGGCCAGAATCTTGCGCGTCAGGTGGTCCACGCCGATTTGCGCGGTCATATAGATTCACCCGCAAGGTCTTGGTAGAGTCCTTCAATATCGCTTTTGAGTTCGTCGTTAATAGCAGTGAGCCGTGCGACCTCTGCCCGCAGGGTGATGACCTCGGCGGCAAGAGCCGGGGCAAGGGCGATCAGCGGAGCGTTCTGACAGGCGGGGACGTAATTGGACCAATTCCCGTTTTTGTCGCGGCACTCCCCAATAAAACTCATGTGCTTAGAGACGCCGATGTATCGACCGGTTGACACCCACGGCCCCGGCGTTGCATTTGCCAGCATCTTCGCCAGCGCGTCTGTGTTTGCTTCGGTCATTCCGCTATCTCCCCGCATGTGTTGCAGCTTGCTGTTTCGTCGTCATTTTCAAGCATCATCGTGCCTTTGCACGGCTTGGGACGATACCCGCGCGGCTCGTCGCCGTCCGGTTCCGCGTATCTGCCGCAATCATCGCCACGCTCTGTGCCGACTTCGTGCTGTTCATTAGGGCCAAGCAACGCCCACGCGTCATAGTTTGGGAGCATTAGGTTCATGCCATCTCTCCCATGCGGTCAGTGTACTGCGCCTGCAATTCCGCCTGCACGCCGCCAGACAGTTGCGCCAGTGCGGCCTTTGTCTTTGCGTGCGCCCACAGCCCATCCAGCTTTGCGGCGTTGTCTGCGCTTTCAATCGCCAGCTTGATCCGGTCATAAACTGCGCTGGCGTTGAACGGTGGCGGCGCGTCGTTGCGCGGGCGCTTGGTAGCCTCGCCGTCGTCGTCCTCTGGTGCCAGCCCTGCCATGCCCAGCAGCCCATAGCGGCGCGCGTATGTCCACGCGCTGCCCACGCCCTGCATATCGTTTTTTGCAATGACCAGATACACGCGGCTGCGGAATATCTCGCCAGTCTCATG
>TARA_R110000824_G_scaffold129584_1_pt1 | contig 30626 bp, 32 predicted proteins | sample TARA_R110000824 | Tara Oceans TARA_R110000824 (sample SAMEA4397747) | marine metagenome | biome: Polar Biome; feature: [MES] marine water layer (ENVO:01000295) within the mesopelagic zone...; material: water (ENVO:00002006), including particulate matter (ENVO:01000060) such...
TTTTCCATCATCGTCGCTTGCAACCGGGGAGGAGTCCCTATACGCGAAGAGAGCATATAAGCGGCAATCAGGCCGCCCTGGGAAAGATTGCCTTCAATAATTTGATAAACGCCAACAATAATGACGCAGACCGCCACACTGTGTTGCGCCCATTGCGCCACATTCGAGACGGATGTGCTCACTAACCGAAGCTGGGCACTGGTACGCGATAAAAAAGCGGTGGCTTTTTCCCAATGACGCTGAATACGGCTTTCAGCGCGCAATGCTTTGACATTTTCTAACTGTGACACCGACTCAACGAGCAGAGCATTCCGCTGAGCCCCCACTTCCCAGGTGGTCTGCGAAAGCTCATGAAGCTTGCCCTGTGCCGCCAAGGCATAAAGCAATACAAATACAACCCCTACCAAAACAGGCAAAACAAGCCATGGATTAATTAAGGCGATAATCGCTGCAAATAACAGCACAAAAGGGAGATCAACAATACCTAAAATGGTAGCCGAACCAATAAAAGCACGTATTGACTCAAAGGATTGCAGGGTTGAAGTAAACGAGCCGGTTGAGACTGGCCGATCTTCTAAACGCAAGCCCAGCGTTTTCGCCATAATAGAGGAAGAGAGTTTTACATCCGCCCTGCTAGCCGCTAAATCGACAAAGCTACTGCGCATTAGCCGCAGCGCCAAATCAAAACAGAGCACAATGAAAATACCGCCAGCAAGTACCCAGAGTGTTTCAGTCGCCTGGTTGGGGACAACACGGTCATACACATTCAGCACAAACAGAGGCATGGCCAGAGCAAATAGATTAATGGCCACTGAACCAATAAGGATATCTCGATAGAGCTTTCTATTTTCCTGAATGACACTCCAAAACCAGTGACCGCCCTTCTTTTTCTTAGTCTCGGGGTTATTATCCAATCGAAGGCGAGGACGAACGTATATGGCTTCTCCTGAATAGCTAGACGCCAAATCATTAAGGCTAACTTCGACTTCGGCTTCATTCAGCTCAGGGAAGACAGTTTTAACAAGCCCCTTTTTAACATCGATTGCATTGACGATGCATGCACGTCCCGGCTCAAGGAGCACAACAACAGGAAACAGTTCTGGGTTAAGGTTTACAAGTCCACTCTTAACAATTTTTGCCGTCATCCCCGCACGGCCGGCTGCCCGGGCAAAAACAGAGGGCGTCAGCTTACCATTTTCAAGCGGCAATCCCGCGATTAACGATTCGGAAGAAACCTCATGCTGATGCATTCTGGCAACTGCCTGCAGGCAGAGAAGAAGCTCGTCATTATCTAATGAAGGATCTTGCGCCTCTTTAACAGATAGCGTTTGAACAGACTCTGACAATGTCCACCTCTTATAATAAAATAGCACATAGCATATTTTTAAAAGCTATGTGCTATATATTTTTAGCGAAACAAGCACGACACTTGATAAGATAAAATAAATACAAAAAATATTACTTACGTATTTATCTCATCGAACCGTTCCAAAGTAATTTCTACACGTCTATTTTGAGCGCGCCCTTCTACAGTGTCGTTGGAAGCAATTGGCTGATTAGAACCATAGCCTTCTGTTTGCATTAAATCCTGAACAACGCCTTGTTCAACTAAAAAGCGAGCAACACTATTAGCGCGCTGCTGAGAGAGAGGGTCATTGATTGCATCTGAGCCGGTATTGTCAGCATGGCCTGCAATGAAAATCCGAGCGAGATCATTGCGCTCTTTTATTTCAGCGGCTAAGCGAGCAAGATTTGCGCGGGTATCTGACCCTAATTCCGCACTATTAATTGGAAATAAAGCGTCAGCGGAAAGCGTTACATCTGGTGCTCTCGTTGGGGCTGGAGCAGAAAAATCACCGCCAGTAAAATCTTCTAACGTAAAACCACTAGGGCCTCTTACGGGGCATACAATTTCCGGCGTAATGGCGACGCCCTCGTTACCCAATTCAGCCAACGTGGGCATATCATCGCGCATAATTTCCAATGCTTGCATTAGTTGACCAGTTGCTGCGAGCGTTCTTGCATCCGCCAGAGTGATATCATATTGAGCATTGGCATAAGCACGACTTGCTTCAAAATACTCGTTCTCACTATCCAACACATCTAAGAGAGTACGCTGGCCAATATCAAACTGCTGTTGATAAGCGCCTCTAACACGATCAATGGATAAGCGGTGCTGATTTAAATAATTCAACTGTTCGCGAAGGCGTTGAGCATCGTTATAAGCAATTTGTGTGGTCTGACGCACGTTAGTACAGGCTAATTCGCGCTGATCAACAGCTTCTTCGATGCGATCACTAGCTGCTCGGAAGGCCGCTCGGTCACTACCGCCATTGTATAGATTCATACTCGCCACTAGCTGAATGCTAGTTTCATCACGGCGACCCGTAATGGCATCATCTTGATTATTAGTGCCAGTTCTGCCCTGAATTTCCAACTGAGGCATAAATGCTGCACGCGTTCCTTCCCTCTCAGCACGCTGAACATTGATATTTTCAATGGCGGCATGAAAGTCGGGGTTACCTTCGAAGGCTAGGTTGACCGCTTCGCTCACACTAGCAGGCAACTCATCTTCGAGCGTCGGTGCAGGCATCAAGTTTTGTGCAGGCAAATCGCCCACAATACGCATGTATCGAGCAGTAACGTCATGTAAATTTGTCGCTTCAGTCATCAGGTTTGACTCTGCCAGCGACACGCGCCCACTTATTTGCTCAAGATCTACTCCGCGGCCCGCACCGGAAAGCGTACGCTCTTCAATTTGCTGATACACCTCCTGATGCTTGGCATAGTTTTCTTGTGCCAGCCTTACCAACTCACGATATCGTGCAACGTCCAAATAAGCTTCTGCAGCTTCAAGAGCAACATTTTCGCTGGCACCAATTAACTCATAATAAGTTACCAATTCTGCTCGATCTAACCGCTCGACTTCGCTCCGAGTGGCAAAGCCATCGAACAACATTTGGGTTAGCGTAAGCTCAACAAAATCAGTTTCATAGCTACCTCGGCCATCGCCCTCTTGGGCTTCCCGACCGACACCTGCAGATACATCGATGCTAGGTAAATAATTGCCCCGTGCCACACCGATATCGTTTTTGGCCGCGCTAAGGCGTGACCATGCAGCTTCAACTTCAGGATTTGTAGAGATAGCTTTTTGCACTACGCTCTGTAGGTCGTCGTTACCAGGTGCGTAAAGACTTTGTGGGAGCGTCTGAGCAATTGCACTCGTAAGCGGTGCAAAAGCCAACGTAGCGGCCAGTAGTGGCGTTGAAATGCGGCGAAGATTATTTTTGATCAAACGTGAAGCGACTGCATGTTCCATTTATGCGTTCCCTGTAGCTGATATCACTTTAGCGGTCACCCAGCTAAGCGTTTAGCCTCCATGCTTTTTTATAAGGCTAATCACCCCAAGCCTAGCACCTAATTGAAAAAGTAATAATGTTAAAAATAGGCATAATTCGTTAGGCATACCTAGGCGATATACTTAACAACACCCCATCAGTCACTAAGCGTAACACAAAAATACAAAAGAACACTAAAAGGTCGCAGCCATTTGCAATCACCCGCCATTAGCTACTCTTTTGTGCTTGCTGAAGCCCTAATCCCAACAAAATGAGCACCAACCCGACCAGGGTTGAAGGCAAAATAGGCTCGCCTACCACGAGATAAAGCAAAAACAGCGACACAGGCGGTGAAAGAAAAATCAGGTTGGAGACTTTGGCGGTGCGCGACACTTGGTGTACTGCTAGCTGCCACAAAATAAACGCCACACCCATTTCAAACAGACCTACATAAACGCCCGCCCCAAACGCTGGCCAACCGTGCCACTGCACACCTGGGCCAAGCAGTAACAAAACCGTCAGCACAGGCAGACCCACACTGAAGTTTTGCCATTGGCCTACCAGAGGCTGTCGCTTATCGCGTGCATTGAGCAGCCAATAAAGTGCCCACAGCAGCGTCGAAGCGAGCGCCAGTACAACCCCTAATGGATCGGCGAAAGAGACATTGAAAACCGAGCCACGTGTAGCGATCACCCAAACGCCTGAGTAAGCGACGAACCCAGCAACGATATCTATTCGAGTCAAGCGTTGACCAAGCAAAGGCACCGCTAAAAACGCCATCGCTAACGCCCAGGTATAATTCAGCGCCATGGCTTCTTGTCCAGGGAGTCGGTCATAGGCGGCGAACAGCACTAAATAATAAGCCACGGGATTCATCAACCCCGCCCACGCAGCTGTTTTCCAACCACTGCATAGCGCCGTGGGCATATTTCCCTGCTTGATGACTAGCGCTCCCATTAATGCCCAGGAAACGAATGCCGCTAGCCACATCAATTCCAAAGGGCTCATCCATGCGAGTGCTACTTTGAAAGCCGTTGCCACTGTCGACCAAAGCGCTACCGCCCCCAGGCCATAGAGGACGGCTTGCTTATCCTGACTCATCGGTCGATATGCCCTAAATCTCGCTCTGGATCCAATTGATCTCGCACGCGTTGCTTGAGAAGTTTTATATCGGGAAAGCCACCATCACGCTTACGCTCCCAGAGCAGTAGTTCATCACACCATATCTCGAAAGTGCCGCCATGAGAGGGTGATAACGCGACCTCAGTCAGTTGCTCACCAAAGGTCGATAGAAGTTCTTGGGCATACCAAGCGCTACGCAATAGCCACTGACATTGAGTGCAGTAGCGGATTTGAATGCGTGACATTGAGAGTTCCTTATCGGTAAATTCCTTTGCAGGATACTATGTAATTCTCAGCATCTATTTGGTCGTTCTCAGAAAACATTTTGTCATCTTAAATTAGCAATCGCCAAGGAACCGTCATGGCTCAACCGGATGTTTCACAGTCTCGCCTTTATGAGTGGCTAACAGGCGATGAAGATAGCCGCATGTGCGATGACATACCCGACAGTGCTTGCAACGAACAGCCGCGCAATTTTTTCCTACACTTATGGGCTTCTTTAGGAAATAAGTTGGCTGATGAGTTATCTAGCGCACGCTTAGTTTTGCCGTGGCTGATGGGCATTATTGGGGCACCGGTGTGGATGGTAGGCTTGCTAGTGCCCATCCGTGAGGCGGGTGCGCTACTGCCACAAATTTTTGTGGCGGGTTTTATCCGCTTAAAACCCAAACGGAAATGGGTATGGGTAACAGGTGCACTGATTCAGGCACTAGCCGCATTAGTGCTGGCCCTACTTGCGTTATTCGCCACCGGCTCTTTGGGCGGTGCATTTGTGTTAGCCGCGCTCGTGCTGCTTTCGCTGGCACGGGGCTTATCCTCTATCGCGACCAAAGACGTGCTGGGTAAGACTATTTCCAAACGCCGCCGCGGCACGTTGATGGGCTGGAGCGGCAGCGTTGCCGGTGGCGCTACGCTGGCGGCGGGCGCTGTACTCATGCTGCTCGACAATCGCCCCGGCAATGTCATCGTGGCGCTCTTACTCGTAGTCGCCGCTAGCAGCTGGCTGATGAATGCCCTAGCCGCGGCCCGTATTGAAGAAGCGCCTGGCGCCGTTGAAGGAGGAGAAAACGGCTGGGATAGTATTAAACTAGGTTTGTCGCTGCTAAAAAATGATCGCACTTTTCTACACTTCAATCTTGCCAGGGCATTACTGCTATCAAGTGCACTCGCGTTGCCTTACATCGCCCTGTTGGGGCAGAACCAAAGTGGCACCGACCTCGGCGGCCTGGGTATTTTGATTGTGGTATCCGGGCTTGCAGCGATGGTGGCAAGCCCAGTCTGGGGCAAGCGCGCCGACCAATCGAGCCGCAGCGTTATGCGCGATGCAGCGGTAGGTACGGCTATTTGCTGTTTATTAGCCGCCAGTGTGGTCTGGCTGCCAGGCGGCTGGGCACAAAGTATTTGGCCCTATGCGGTGGTTTACGCGCTCTTAGTGATTATTCACCATGGCGTACGTTTGGGGCGAAAAACCTACCTCATTGATATGGCGAGTCAAGATAATCGGGCACTTTACGTTGCGCTCTCTAATACGCTAACAGGCCTATTAATGCTTTTGGTAGGCGGCATTATTGGCGCTCTTGCACAATGGTTTGGTAGCGCCATACTACTGCTAATACTGGCTGCAACCGCTGTGGGGGCTGTATTGAGCGCCCAGCAATTGCCAGAGGTCGAATGAGACGGTGCGCGTACACGATTGCAATGCGTGACAACGCTCGCCATGATAGAGCCAGATAGCAGCGGTAGATTGGAGCCCTTGCTATGCTGCTGATAATAAATGATTTGAAATCCTGCTCGTTCACAGGCAAAAAAAGCCACTTTGAACGGCGGGAAGGATTGGAGCTGCAACAGGAACCCCTTGATGAAACGATCTCCATTGATCAGTCCAGAGCTGCTCGAACGCATAATTGACGCCTCGGAAGACGGTATTGTTGTTGCTGAACAGGAAGGCGACGAAAATATCCTCATTTACGTCAATAAAGGCTTTGAGCGCTTAACGGGCTATAGCGCGGATGAAATTCTGTATCGCGACTGTCGTTTTTTACAGAACGAAGACCGCGACCAGGATGCTCTGGTCTCTATCCGAGACGCGCTTAAAGATGGCAGCCCTTCTCGCGAAGTACTGCGTAATTACCGTAAAGACGGCACCATGTTTTGGAATGAATTATCCATTACACCGGTCTACGACGAAGCAGACGAGCTGATGTATTTCATTGGCGTACAAAAAGACGTAACGGAACGTGTAGAGGCCCAGCTTGCGCTTGTGGAGTTACAAAAACAGCGAGATAACCGCTAATTATTAACTTTCTCACTAAAAAAACCGATCAATGCTTGAACTTCATCCCTACTGGCGTTATATAGCCGCAAGGCGCTTAATTTGCGCTAGGCGCTTCACTTTGCAATCTACACATGTTTTTTGATCCGCATGTGCTAATAAGTGGAGCCGTTGTTACGCCGGCACGCCGGCTGGGTTGGAGGACATCACATGAGCCGTGATCCCCTAAATCGTGAAACGTTTACCAGTGAAGCAATCGACTCAGACGAGTTCGAAAGTTTAGACGCCGTTAATGATGACCATTACGGTAAAAGCAAGCCTAGCAAAGCAGACAGCTTACGCGCACGACGCCAAGTAGAAGCATGGCTAGAAGAGCGTCGACTTCAGCGAGCCATAGAAGACGACTGGGACGAAGAAGAGTAAGCGTTGAATAGCTTGGCCTTCTCAGCCAATGAGTGGGCCTGGCTACTCCCAAGGATCAAGCAGCCTAGCCTTTCCTGGCTCAGACCACTATCATCACTCTTTAGCCAGTAATAGGAGCCAGTAGCCTGCTGCTGTCGTTTTTTCTATCAACAACCTAACGGATCTCCATGGCGCAATACGTTTTCACCATGAATCGGGTTGGCAAAGTAGTGCCGCCCAAAAAGCAAATTCTCAAGGATATCTCATTATCGTTTTTCCCTGGTGCCAAAATCGGCGTATTGGGGCTTAACGGTTCGGGGAAGTCCACACTGCTGCGCATCATGGCCGGTGTCGATAAAGAGTTTGAAGGTGAAGCTCGTCCGATGCCCGGCATCAATATTGGGTACCTGCCCCAGGAGCCGGAACTAGACGACGAGAAAAACGTCCGCGACACCGTCGAAGAAGCGCTAGGGGCAATTAAAGAAGCACAAGAGAAATTAGACGCGGTGTACGCAGCTTACGCCGAGCCAGACGCCGACTTTGATGCCCTGGCAAGCGAGCAGGGGCGGCTGGAAAATATTATCGAGGCGGCCGATGCGCATAACTTAGAACGCAAGTTGGACGTTGCCGCCGAAGCGTTGCGCCTTCCTCCTTGGGATGCCAAAGTCGGCAACCTATCAGGGGGTGAACGCCGCCGGGTGGCACTATGTCGCCTATTGCTTTCAAGTCCTGACATGCTGCTGCTAGATGAGCCTACCAACCACCTTGATGCAGAATCAGTGGCTTGGCTTGAGCGCTTCTTGCACGATTACAACGGCACCGTAGTGGCGATTACCCACGACCGTTACTTCCTTGATAACGTGGCGGGCTGGATTCTTGAGCTCGACCGTGGTCAGGGTATCCCGTTTGAGGGTAACTACTCTCAGTGGCTTGAGCAGAAAGATCAACGCTTAAACCAAGAAGCCAAGCAGGAAGCCTCGCGCCAAAAAGCCATCAGGCAAGAGCTTGAGTGGGTGCGCAGCAACGCCAAGGGCCGTCAGGCAAAAAGCAAAGCGCGTCTTAACCGCTTTGAAGAAATGCAGTCAGGCGACTTCCAGAAGCGCAATGAAACCAATGAAATCTATATTCCGCCTGGTCCGCGCCTAGGCGATAAGGTCATTGAGTTTCATAACGTGACCAAGCGCTTCGACGACAAGCTGCTTTATCAAGACCTCTCTTTCACGATTCCCCCGGGTGCGATTGTGGGGATCGTAGGTGGTAACGGCGCAGGTAAGTCGACCTTATTTCAGCTGATTACGGGTAAAGAGCAACCCGATGCAGGCGAGGTTGTGATTGGCGAAACCGTCGATATCGCCTATGTCGAGCAGTTACGCGATGCGCTGGACAACAAGCAAACTGTCTGGGAAGCCGTATCGGATGGTCAGGACATCCTGAATATTAACGGCTACGAAGTTTCTTCCCGCGCCTATGTTGGTCGATTCAACTTTAAAGGGAACGACCAGCAGAAGCGTTTATCGGAGCTCTCCGGGGGTGAACGCGGTCGCTTACAGCTTGCGCAAACGCTCAAGCAAGGCGCTAACGTGCTGTTACTTGATGAGCCGTCAAACGATTTGGATATCGAAACCCTGCGGGCACTAGAAGACGCACTACTCGCCTTCCCCGGCTGTGCCATGGTGATTTCGCACGATCGTTGGTTCTTAGACCGTATCGCCACGCACATTATGGCCTTTGAAGGTGACTCTGAAGTGGTCTTGTTTGAAGGCAACTACGCAGAGTACGAAGAAGATCATAAAAAGCGGGTCGGCAACGATACGCCTAAGCGTATGAAGTACAAGCGCATTGATGCCTGATTGTTTGCCTCACGCTGACGCGTGATATTGGTAGCCAAGGCCCCGCACTGCGGGGCCTTTTTAATTGCGCTGATGTCAGTAAACGCCTAACGTCTGCGATCAGTAAGAAATGAAACGATACACAGAATTAAAAATAGCACGAACAGTATTTGCGCTATGGTCGAAGCAGCCCCGGCAATGCCAGAAAAGCCAACCACTCCCGCGATAATCGCAATGATGAAAAACAGCACTGCATTGCCTAGCATCCTTTGCTCCTTTCCTTGGTTATCGCTTCCCTTAGGGGTTTGCTGCACACTCCATTATGCGGCGTCTATTAGAATTTAAAGGTGATAGGCACTTTTAGAGATGACTTTCGATACCAGTCGCATGCCCCACTTCACCGGGGCAGGAAAACGAATGCCCCCTGCCTCTAAAGCAAGATGGGCGTGATGCGCCTCATCAACAGCCATTTGGCGTAGGATAGCTCGTGAGCGATAGTCGCCGGGGGGTAGCGATTTTTGGTGAGCATCCAGATGTTTGCTTGCCTGTTCTTCCGTCGCGGCAACAACCCCCAAACTGATACGATCACTGACCGCCCCAGTCGCTGCACCGATGCCAAACGAGGCTACATAAAAGAGCGGATTTAAATAGCTGGGTCGGCTTTGTAACTGCACTAAACGCTCATCACACCAGGCCAGATGATCGATCTCTTCCAGTGCAGACTGCTCAACCTGTTGACGCACATGAGGAAGTTTAGCGGTCACGCTCTGCCCCTGGTACAGCGCTTGGGCACACACTTCACCGGTATGATTAATCCGCATCAAACCCGCCGCGTGGCGGCGCTCTTGATCATCGAGCGCGCCATCGACAACACTCGCTGCAGGGCTGGTGCGCTGCGATGCGGCCGCGTGAGGCATTAGCGTACGTAAAACAGTATCAAACTGGTGGATGACGCGGTCTGAACGACTCTGTTGACGATCCATGGCAACACTCCGTTGTTTGATGACGGGTGACGAGCGGTCTACTTAGACTAACCAGCAGGCCACGTGAAAGCGCGTCCACCCATTAAATGCATGTGGATATGGTAGACCGTTTGCCCGCCCATTTCGTTGCAGTTCATAACCACACGATAGCCATCTTCAGCAAAGCCCTGCTCACGGGCAAGCTTGGCGGCAGTAAACTGTAGCCGCCCTACCGTCACAAGATCGGTTTCATCGATATCATTGAGTGTGGCGATATGCTTTTTGGGAATGATCAACTGATGCGTCGGCGCCTGAGGGCCAATATCGTTAAACGCCAATACATGCTCATCTTCATAAACGATATCGGCAGGGATTTCGCGCTTGATGATTTTACAAAACAGACAATCCATATAACTCTCCTTACGGCTTTCAGCCAATGCTGACGGTCACGATTAACGGAAGCGCCGCTGCGCCAGTAGATGCCTGACCAGAGGGGCAAGTATTAGCTCCATGGCCAGCGACATCCGCGCGCCGGGTACCACCAAGGTATGCGGGCGGGTCATAAACGAATCTTTGATCATCGCCAGCAGCCAAGGGAAATCAACCGTGGAGGGATCTCGAAAGCGGATGACCACAAACGACTCAGCATCAGTGGGGATATCCTGCACCTCAAAGGGGTTGGAGGTATCAACAGTAGGCACCCGCTGAAAATTGATGTGGGTGCGCGAGAACTGCGGTTGGATATAACGGACATAGTCGTCCATCCGGCCCAGGATAGTGTCAATAACCGCTTCTTGTGAATAACCACGCAGTTTGGTGTCACGGTCGATTTTTTGAATCCACTCCAGATTCATGGTGGGTGCCACGCCTACCAACAGATCCACATGGCGGGCAATATCATACTCTTCGGTCACCAACCCGCCGTGCAAACCTTCATAGAACAGCAGGTCGGTTCCACAGGGCAGCGATTGCCACTCGGTGAACGTCCCCACCCGGTAGCCCGCTTCAATTTTCTGCTTATCTTCGGCGTGGATATAGTGCCGAAAGGTACCTGAACCATGTTCGCCATACTCGCTAAACAAGCCTTCCAGGCGGTCCAGTAAGTTAGCCTCTACGGCAAAATGAGAAAGCTCATCTTTGCGCTCGGGCTCCTCCCGGAAGATACGGTGCAAATCATCGCGGGTGTAGCGGTGAAAGGCATCGCCATCGACCACGGCTGCATGCACATCTTCACGCAGAAACATCCGCTCAAAACTGCGCCGAACGGTGGTCGTGCCCGCCCCGGAAGAGCCGGTGACCGCAATGATCGGATACTCCCGTGACATCAGCCGCACCTCGCATGTGCAAGCGCTTGTTTAACCTGCTCAGGCATCTCAACAGGACGCCCCGTAGCAAGATCAATCAGCAGTTGATTAACCCGTGCTGTCGCGACAACCTGCTGGGAATCTGCCTGGTAAATGCGCTGATAAACTGTCAACGCTGTACCTTGAGGCTCAGGCACGGCAGTCGCAATGATCAAAGCGTCAGGCCAGCGTGCTTCACTTTGATACGTTATCGCAAGGTCGGCGACGACCGATGGATGCCCGTGCATGTCCCACTCAGGCAGATCCAGCGCCGCAAAGGCCTGAATACGCGCCTCGTGGAGCAGCGATACCACCGCATCGTGCCCCAAGTGGCGGCCGTAGTTCATATCGGTTACCCGCACTGTCAGAGAGTGACGATGAATGACCTCTTCAGCGGGAAAGTCCAGCTTGACACGCTCCATGCCTTTTCCTCGTCAGTGAAGTAGGGAACCTCGGTTTAAACGGCGTATGCATTCAGAGCTAGCTCAGCATCAGGCTTACTTACCTCTCGCGAGCAATCGCTCTGAACGCGATATCACGTCGACACTCAACGCCTTCCCAGTGAATCGTGTGAACGCCTTGGTACGCTTGCTGCTGCGCTTCTGAAACGCTATCACCTAACGCTGTTACGCACAGCACACGACCGCCTGCCGTGGTGATTTCACCCTTGGCATTTTGCGCTGTGCCCGCGTGGAACACTTTGCAACCCGTCTGTTCAGCGTCTGCTAAGCCGTGGATAACATCGCCTTTGCGATAGCTGCCAGGGTAGCCGCCAGCAGCCAATACCACGCCTACCGCCGCACGCGAATCCCATTCGCAACGCTGCCCGGCCAATCGGCCTTCGGCACCCGCCAAGCAAAGCTCCGCCAGGTCAGAAAGCAAGCGCAGCATAATCGGCTGGGTTTCAGGGTCACCGAAGCGGCAGTTGTACTCAATAACGCGAGGGTTACCGGCGCCATCAATCATTAAGCCTGCATACAGGAACCCCGTATAGGCATTGCCCTCGGCAGCCATGCCACGCACTGTGGGCAGAATAACCTGCTCCATAATGCGCGCATCAACCTCAGGGGTAACCACCGGTGCTGGCGAATAAGCCCCCATACCACCCGTATTCGGGCCGGTATCACCATCGTAGGCACGTTTATGGTCTTGGCTAGTCGCCATGGGCACGACATTCTCACCGTCCACCATGACAATAAAGCTCGCCTCTTCACCCTCTAGGAACTCTTCAATCACCACCCGAGCGCCTGCATCGCCAAACGCATTGGCTTCTAGCATGTCACGAATAGCGGCCTCTGCTTCGGCTTCGCTAAGGGCTACGATAACGCCCTTACCCGCAGCCAGGCCATCCGCCTTGATCACTATCGGCGCACCCATTTTTTGCAGATAGGCCAGCGCGGGGGGTACCTCAGTAAAGGTTTGATAGTCCGCCGAAGGGATTTCATGACGCGCCAGGAAATCCTTGGTAAAGGATTTGGAACCTTCCAACTGGGCAGCCGCCTGCGTAGGGCCAAAAATTGTTAACCCCGCGGCTTGAAAACGATCGACCACACCGTCTACTAAAGGCGCCTCAGGGCCTACCACGGTAAGGCCAATCTGCTCATCACGGGCAAAGGCGATCAGATCCTCTAAATCGGTTGCCGCAATCGCCACATTGGTTAACTTAGGCTCCGTGGCGGTGCCTGCGTTTCCAGGCGCGACAAATACTTGTTCAACCTGTTTAGATTGCGCTAATTTCCAAGCCAGGGCGTGCTCACGACCACCGCCGCCTATCATCAAAACCTTCATGTGCATCCTTCTCAAACGGGAGAGCTTTATCGGCGGCATTATGCCACAGCGCAGCGGCGAGTGGGGTCAGGAGGTAGGTTTGTTATCATCGTCGGTGTCGCGGTTATCGCTCTCAGTCTGCGTTGTATCTTCTGAGTCATCGGCTTGACCGGGCTGGTTCAGCGTGTTTTGCCAAAAGCGCATATTCTCTTCAGCTAACTCGCGCATAAATTCCAACGGCGTGTTACGCATCGCCTGCTTCCACTGACTTTGCAAACGTTTTTGCTGCTCTAACATCAGTTGAGTGCCCTGTTCTAGGTACCGCGACAGCGGCAACGGTGATGTCATGTCGTAAACGCGGATTAATTGCGCCAGCAGGTCGTTAGAAAACACTTCTGCTTCGCTGTCCGCTTGCTCCTGCTCGATAATAATAGAGAGCAAAATAGTACGCGTCAGATCTTCCCTGCTTTTGGCATCTTCTACCCGAAATGGCTCTTCTTCGATAATTAAACGGCGCAGGTCTTCCAGCGTTACATAACGACTTTGCTGCGTATCGTACAACCTACGGTTAGCATACTTGCGAATCACGCGCACGGCGCATCTCCTTAAACGCGATAGGGGCTTTTGTTCCCGTTACTGGTATTGTGCCTGCACCACGCGTCCATGCAAGCCACCTTAATAGTTTAGCAAGACGCACTGCGCCTATTCTGTGACCAATAGACCCTCATTATGAATTTGATTTTGCTTGATCCTAACGACCTTACCGCCGACGGCCACGTCTGCATCACCGACCCACGTCGCCTGACCCATTTGCGCGATGTCCATCGCTCGGCCCCCAGCGACCTGTTAACCGTTGGTGTACAGGGTGGTAACATGGGTAAAGCGCTGCTGAAGGAACTGACGCCGGAACGCGCCTATTTCCAACTGGAAGCCCTTGATGAGCCACCGCCGCCGCCACTTCCCGTTCACTTGGTGCTAGCACTCCCCCGCCCGCGGATGCTAGCGCGCACGTTGGAGCATGTAACGGCGCTGGGTGTGAAAGATATCACCTTACTGCATACCAAGCGGGTAGAAAAAAGCTACTGGCAGTCACCCGAGTTACGCGCTGAGAAAATTCATCAACACCTACTATTAGGCCTGGAACAAGCGCGCGATACACAGCTACCTACTGTCACGCTGAGAAAAGGCTTTCGTCCATTTCTGGAGCAGCAACTACCTGACTTACTGGGCAACCGACGCGGATTGGTAGCCCACCCTGGCATGCCTAATCCCTGCCCAAGAAATATCAGCGAACCTACCTTGTTATTAGTAGGGCCAGAGGGAGGGTTTATAGCGTGGGAAGTCGAGCAGTTGCTGGCGGCGGGTTGTGAGGGCATGCACCTTGGTCCGCGCATTCTACGCGTCGAAACAGCCGTGACCGCCCTGCTGTCACGGCTGTTTTAACTTAGCAAATGCCAGTGTAAGTGGTTAAGATTGATCATCTTCTGGGTCGTGTGGCACAACGGTCGCGTTTTCCCCACAGTCAGGATCTTGCAAGAAGGTTTCACGCACATCTAGCATGCCAAGGTGGCTAATCGTACGGCGGCCCAGCAGTAGCGGGTAGTTCATCTCTTCGCGGTCGCGCAGACTGAATTGCTCTTCATAAATAGTGTCGCCCATGCAGACTTCCAGCAGCACCACAGGGCGCTCGTCGCGGCCGCCGGCTCCGCGCACTGCTAATTCTCGATAGAGCGGACGCTCAATTTGATCACTGAAGACCTCACCACTCGCCTGATCTTCAAGCTTTAAACGAAAGCGTACCCACTCTTCATCATCTTGCTCAAACAGCTCAATATCCCGCGCATCCAGCGAGGAGGTTAAGGCGCCGCTATCGAGCTTGGCCTTCACCTCAATATCCCAGGGCTGCAGGGTTGCTTTTTCAACCCAGCCAAATACTTGATCGTCATCGGCCATTGCTACGGAGGCAGAGAGCAAGCCTCCCATCAATACACTGCCTAGTAACTTTTCTAGTAACTTTTTGCCCATTAATTGCATAACATCATCCTTGGTAAATTCGATTTAACCTGATCACTCTAAATGACTGCGTAACTGCTCAAGCAGTGCTTGCGTCGCAAAGCCATCCGGTATTAACCCTTGATCTCGCTGGAAGTTCCGCAACCCCTGGCGTGTATTGGGCCCCATTACGCCATCCGCGCCGCCCACGGAGTAACCAACGCGGTTTAGACCCCGCTGAAGCTCTTGAACATCGTCACGGGTAAGAGGCTGCTGCTCCCGCGGCCAGGCATGCTGTATCCCATCACGCCCGGCGATCGCATCACCTAAAGTTGCGACAGCCAACGCATAACTGGTCGCATTGTTATAGCGTAAAATGGCGCGGAAATTTGCGCCTGCTAGGAAGGCAGGACCCTCAGCGCCGGCGGGAATAACCATGGCCGCACTATCAAAGTCTGGCAACTCGCCCTGGCGAGCCTCTACGCCTTGAGAACGCCATTCGGCGCTGCTGCGTCGCTCGGTCTGAGCATAATCAAAGCCTTCTGGCAAACGCACCTCGACTCCCCACGGCTGACCGGCCTGCCAGCCAGCCCGGTCAAGATAGTTAGCCGTTGATGCCATAACGTCGGGGATACTGCCCCAGATATCGCGACGGCCATCACCATCGCCGTCCACGGCATAGGCTTCAAAACTGCTAGGGATAAACTGGGTATGACCCATCGCCCCTGCCCAAGAGCCTTTCATCTGCTCGGCGGCGATATCTCCTTCGTCGATAATACGCAAGGCAGCGAGTAGTTCATCACGAGCAAAGTCACGACGCCGTCCGTCATAAGCCAGTGTGGCAAGGGATTCCAAGGTCGAGAAATCGCCGAAATTACTGCCGTAGTTGCTCTCGATTCCCCAGATAGCGACGATAATTTCGGCAGGGATGCCAAAACGTTGCTGCATCTGCAGCGCGGTATCCCGGTGGGCAGCCAGCTTCTCCCTCCCGGTATTAATCCGCGTAGACGACACCGCAGTATCAAGGTACTCCCAGATAGCGCGGACAAATTCGGGCTGATAACCGTCGAGCTCAATCACCCGCTCGCGAAAGCGTACGCCATCCAGTGCACTGCTCAGGGTTGCTTCGCTGATTCCCTGATTGGCGGCGTACTGACGAAACTCCTGAAGCCACTGCTGAAAGTTTGCATAACTAACCTCAGTAGCCGCCTGAGTATCTACTTCTGTCATCAATTGAGAGTCGGCGAGCGCAACACTGCCTGCAAAAGGAGTGCTTAACGCGGCAATGAACGAGGCACATACTAAAGGGCGGAATGGTCGCCCAGCAGAGAAATTACGAGACATCATTTATATCCTTAGGCAGTCCTTGGCATGCCTGGGATGATGGCCTAGAAAAGTCGTAGATGCCAGCCTTCACGGCTGGTCATCAGTGAAGGTTACTTTGTAACGTTAGTCAATATAGGCGGCTTGGCTGTTGTAACCGCTTCTTGGTAAGGAATTAACCACTGCGCCCACTGTTCGGGTTCAACATAAGGAGCCTTAAACGCGAGAGCATTGACACGCCATGGTTGATGGCGTGCTAAACCAGGGGGGAAATTTTCGAGCGGTTTCAACCAGTGCGCAACATACAGCCCTTGTGGGTCGTAATGGCCTGCCTGCTTAAGCACATTAAAATAGCGATCCTGTCGTGGATCGCGCCCTACCCCGGCAATATAACGCCAATTACCCCAGTTACTGGCAACATCGTAATCAACCAAGCAGTGCTCAAACCATAAAGCGCCTAATCGCCAATCCACTTTTAAGTCTTTAACCAAAAAGCTGGCCACGTTTTGCCGGGCGCGATTGGATAACCAGCCAGTGTGGCGCAGCTCTAACATCGCGGCATCCACAAATGGCAGCCCTGTGGCAGCATTGCGCCAGGCATCAAAAGTGGCACAGAGCTTGGCTGGTTGACGAGAGCCAAACATCTTCGCCCCTTCCAGCTCAGCGACACGGATAAAATACTCCCGCCAAAGTAGCTCAAAAGTAATCCAATAACTCGATTCGGTGCTGCCGTGCTCCGCTTCCCACGCTTTCACCGCCGCATACACTTGGCGAGCCGACAAACAGCCGCGGGCGAGCCAAGGTGAAACACGGGTTGAAAAATTCGCGCCCAGCAGGCCATTGCGGGTTTCCTTATACGTCTCTGCGCCCTGTTGACGCCAAATGTAATCGTTAAGGCGCGTATGTGCCGCCGATTCACCACCCCGATACACATAGCCCTGACGGCTATCGGGCTGCCAAGTGGCGCTCTGTTCACAAACGGCTTTTAGGGGTGGAAACCCTCTGGGGGCTTCAGGCCAGGGGGGCAGCGTTACCGGTGCGCAGCGATTCTCAGGCACCGTACATGCTTGCTCTACGCTGCGCCTGAAAGCAGAAAAGCTTTCGGGTAATGCCGCTTGCTCGAAAGGCAGTGCGTGGCGTTCAAAAAGACGTCCACTTTCCATACACGTAACGGTTGTTTCACTAGGCAGCGCTTCTACAACCGCTTGGATATGAGCATTTTCTTCAACCCCAGGATGCTCGGCAACGCGTATTTGTCGGGCATTAAGCGAGGCAGACAACTCGATGACAACGTTACTCGGCTTACCAATGCGTACCAACAAGTCACTGCCGCGTTGTAAAAGCTCACCGCGCAATTCCATCAAACTTTGCCATAAAAAGCGTAATCGGGCCGGCCCGATCCGCGGTGTCGATTCGCCCTCTATGAGAGGTGCCAACCACTGTTCATCCACTACAAAGAGACAAAGCAGGTAACTAGGGCGAGCGGTAAAGCGAAAAAGAGGGTTATCCGCAATACGCAGGTCGTCTTGCAGCCAGACGATATCGGTCGTGCTATTCATGCTCATGCCTCCTTGGGGTGCTTTGATGCCAAGCAGTTTGCCTGCTTAGCACTACGACGGCAGCGTTCGCTGCAGTAGCACACCTCGTCCCAGCAGCGCGCCCACTTTTTCCGCCAAAAGAAAGGACGCTCGCATTGAACGCAGGTTTTTTGCGACAGATGTTGTTTGCGGTGCATAGAACATTACTCACGGGCAGCATGTAACATGCCGCAAAATATAGACGCATCATCTTATACAGTATAACTATTGTACATGGTAAGTTTTTACTAGTGTGTATAAAAAAACAAGATTTATTAAACGTAGATATGAAAAAACCACCCGAAGGTGGCTTAATGGCGGTTATACAATGGTGATGATAGGTCTTGTGTCGTCAGCGTTAGTCGGGGTCTGTTTCCCTTGGCTGGCGCTTGGCATTTTCCTGCGTTTCCAGGCCACTTTTTAATTCGTGGGTCAATGGGTCGTAGTTAGGGCGCAATTCATCTTTGACCGTTCCACTCCAAAGTTTGGAACCGACAAAGTAACCGGCTCGCCCAATAACATGGGCCGCGACCGGTGCAGTCATCAAAATAAACACAATAATGGCAAACGAACGGGCCACAATACCTACTTCTGCAAAGTGCATAGCGGCTGCCAGCATAACCAAAATCACGCCCAACGCCGCCGCTTTTGTGGTTGCGTGCATACGCGTTAGCAAATCAGGCAACCGCAGCAGGCCTACCGCGGCAAGCAGTATAAATAGCGAGCCCGCGATGATGAGTGTGCCTTTTATAAAATCAATCATCCCGTGGGCCTCCCCTTTCCAAAAAGCGTGCAAATGCCATCGCCGCCAAGAACCCCATCAAGGCGATCACAATGGCGGCATCCAGAAAGCTGGCAACATCTGACTTGATCGCATATACCCCAACCAACCCAACCACGGTGGTTGAAAAAAGCTCCAATGCGACCACGCGGTCAGGCAGGCTCGGGCCACGCACGACACGTACAAAGGTCAGGATAAGCGCCAAGCTCATGATAACTTGGCTGATCAGAATAACCGTATCCATTAGCGAAACAGCTCCAGGGCCCGGTGCTCCATCTCTTTTAAATTACGCCGCAACTCCTCTTCATTGTCTAAAAACATCGCATGGATATACAGCACCTTACGGTCATCAGACACATCCAGGCTCAGCGTTCCCGGTGTCAATGAAATCAGATTGGCCACCATGGTAATTTCCATTTCGGTGCGGGCGGAAAGCGGCATAGCGATAACCCCCGGCTTCATATGCCAAGGTGGCGTCACGATATCGAAAGCGACACGTAAGTTGGCTTGAATGAGTTCTTTTAGAAAAAAGCCGATAAAGCCGATAAAACGCGGCACACGAGCAGGATAACCTTTCAGAGCATCCAACTGAGGCTCAATTAGCACCAGAGTGATATAACCGAAGATTAAGCCGACAAGGAGATTCAGCCCACTGAAATCCCCGCTCAACAGCACCCAGGCTAATCCTAACAGCAGGTTCCAAATAGCACCGGTCATGGCAACTCCTCCCCGGCGTCAGCCTTAGGTTCTTCATCTGCGGCGGCAGCTGAATCCAGCAGCACATCTTCGGCACTGGCTGAAGCGCCCAGCACTGCTTCAATATACCCGCGAGGCTCAAGCAACTGATCACCAATGCCGGTCATTACCCACATAATCGGTTCGGCAAACACACCAATCAGTAACGATGAAAGAGCCAGCACCATTACTGGCAAATACATCATCCACAGACTTGGTTTTAACAGCCGCCCATCGTCACCGGTCGGCGTGGCCGTTTCGGGTACCAGGTTATCTTCCGGTAGCGATTTCCAGAATATTTCATTCCAAATTTTGACCATGGAGTAGAGCGTCATTAGCCCCACCGCCAGCGCAATACCAGTGGCCACATAGGCCTCAACTTCAAGCCCCGCACGCACAATCACAAACTTGGCAAAAAAACCTGATAGCGGCGGCACACCGGCCAACGAGAAGGCAGAGATAAAGAAAGCAATGGCTAACCAAGGACGCTCACGATAAAGCCCCCCCATTTTTTTTAGCTGGTACGTGCCCTGCAAACGGTGGGTAATACCGCTAATCAAGAACAGATTGGTCTTCACCACCATATTATGCACGATGGCAAACACCCCCCCGGCAATCGCCAACGGTGTATAAAGCGCCAAACCTAAGATCATATAGCCAATTTGGCTGACAATATGAAACGACAAAATGCGCCTGAACTCATACTGGGCTGCCGCGCCCAATACGCCCGTTACCATGGTAAAGACTGCGCCCCAAAGCATAATGTCCTGAAGATAGCCCATGGTTTGATCGAATATCAGCGTGAAAACACGGAACATCGCATAAACGCCGACCTTAGTGAGTAGCCCGGCAAATAGCGCTGAAACGGCAACTGGCGGCGTGTGATAAGACGCAGGTAACCAAAAGAACAACGGGAAAGCTGCCGCCTTAATCCCGAATGCCACCATAAACATGACCGCTAACACTTCGACCATGCCAGTGTGCTCTGCCTCATCCATGCGCAGCGCAATGTCAGCCATGTTGAGCGTCCCCACCATCCCGTAAAGTAGCCCCACCGCCGTCAGGAAGATCACCGACGCTAACAGGTTCAGCGTGACATACTTAATCGCCCCTTCCATCTGGGCGCGTTCGCCGCCCAAAATCAGCAGCGCAAACGAGGCCACCAGCATCACTTCAAACCACACATAAAGATTGAAGATATCGCCAGTCAAAAATGCGCCGGTCACCCCGGCAAGCAGCAGGTGCATCAAGGGGTAATAGCCAAATTTTTCATGGCCACGGCCAGTGGTTGCCAGTGAGTAAATTCCCATTGCCACGCCGATAATCGCCGTCATCAAGACCATGACCGCACTTAGCAAGTCGGCGATTAAGGTAATCCCAAACGGCGCTGGCCAACTACCCATCTGCATCGTTACGTAGCCATCCGACAACGTCGATACAAACAGCCACAGGCTGACAATCAGCAGTGCTACATTGCCAGCCACCGCCATAAAGCGCTGCATGGGTCTTGAGCGCCAAAACAGCAACGAGATAGCCCCTGACAACAAGGGCAGGAGGACGGGAAGAGCAACTTCAGGCCTCACGTATCAGTATCCTTCATCTTATCGAGATCATCGGCCTTAACGACTTCATAGGCACGTCGAATCAATACCACTGCAAACGCCAGTACCCCGAAGGCAATCACGATCGCTGTTAGCACAACCGCTTGGGGCAAAGGGTCAGCTACGCCGCTAGGCGGCTGCATCATACCTTCCGCAATCAGCGGCGGGGCACCACGGGTCATGCCTGCCGTGGTGAAAATCAGCAAATTGGCAGCGTTGGAAAGCAGCATCAAACCAATCACCAGTTTGACGATAGAGCGACGCAGCATCATAAAAATGGCCGTTGCATACAGCAGACCAATCGCCACTGCCATCAATGGTTCCATGCGGTGCCTCCTGTGAATTCAGGGTTCATCCTTATCCACCTCCATCAGCGTCATGACCATGCCCGTCACGGAGCCCAGCACGGCAAAGTAAACGCCGATATCAAAAATCAGCGGCGTGGAGGCTTTAAAATCAATCACCGGAATAGTCCACCACTGGGCAGTCAAAAAAGGCTGACCCATAAACCAAGCGGGCACCACCGAGATCATCCCCAGCAGCAGGCCGATGCCTATCAGGTCACGGGGATCAACCATCCGCAGCACTTCTTTGGTCGCGCTCACCCCAAAGGCAAATAGGTAAAGCGTAAAGGCCCCAGCGGCTACCAAACCGGCAATAAAACCACCGCCCGGCTCATCGTGCCCCCTGAGCAGCAGAAAAACAGAAAACAGCAATTGCAGCGGCATCAACAGCCGTGCCGCCGTATTGAGAATAATCGTGCCTGACTTAACCATCGTAAGGCTCCTTGGTGGTCACTTTACTGCTCTCCCCGCTCTTGCCATTGCTGTTCTCTCCATGACGCAGCTTAAGCATGGCAATTACACCAATCGCTGCGAGTGCCAGCACGAACATCTCACCCAGGGTGTCCAGAGCGCGATAATCAACCAAAATAACGTTGACGATATTGCGGCCGTAAGCCAGCGGAGCACTGTTCTCAATCATGTACGTCGAAATCGGTTCAAACTGCTGAATACTCCACGCAGTCATAATCAATAAGCAGATCAAAATGCCCATCATCGCGGCTACCACACCATCTCTTATGCGCTCTAGACTGGTGGAAAGATTTGAAAACCTCGGCAGCCGAAACAGCACCAGCACCAATAAAATCACCGTTAAAGTTTCCACCAGTAACTGAGTAATCGCTAAGTCCGGCGCGCTGAAAAGAATAAAAATTAACGCAATAGAGAAACCCATTACCCCAACCGACACGACGGCCCCAAGGCGCGAGCGAGTCGTTGTGGCAAATAGAGCGCCCATTGCCATCGTGCCCGCCACCACCACCTCGTGGAAACGGACATCAAGATCAAAAGCGAATATTGGCGAATGGCGTAACAAGATTGAATTCCCAATCAGCGCGATAAGCGTGATCAACATCACCAGAATGTAATTACGCATATAGCCATTTTGCAGCAGCCGTGTTTGCCACTCTGAGAACTGCACAATGCCGTTCATCATGCTTTCATAGCCCGCTTCGGGCCCATGGCGCATGATCGGTGCCAGTAACGAAAGTTTGGCGCGCACACTATCCCAACGCTTAAATAGCAAAAAGCCAACGCCTAGGCTGATGATCGACATTATCAACGCGACATTGATGCCGTACCAAAGTGACAGCCTCACCTCCATCGTTTCTCCAGAAACAGAAGTGGCGGCTGACGTTAATAATGCATTAGCGCCTAGTAAGGCAGGCATCAAGCCCAACAGTAGCGACCCTACTGCCAGTAACGCAGGGCCCACCAACATACTCAAAGGCGCCTCATGAGGTTCAAGCGGGGTGTGACGACGTTTGCCATAAAAGGGCCGTAACGCAATGATAAAGGCCACCGCGATCGTCAAAATGGAAGCGACAAAAGCGAATAGCACTAACAACATGCGGAAGCGATCGGCGCCTAACACAGACTCAAGCATTAGCTCCTTGCCTATAAAGCCAAACAGCGGCGGCACCCCTGCCAGTGACAGTGCCGCTACCAGGGCGATAATCGCCGTTACCGGCATTAATGCGCGCAGCCCGCCCATCTGAGTCACATCCTTGGTGCCTGTTTCATGATCAAGAATACCCGCGACCATAAACAGCGCGCCTTTATATAGCGAATGGGCGAGTAGGAAGGTGACAAAAGCCGTCATTGCGTACTCGGTTCCAATGCCCAACAGCATCGTCAGCGTTCCTAGCGCCATAATGGTCGAGTAGGCGAGCAGTTTTTTGACATTGGTATGATGAATGGCCAGAAACGCACCGATGAGCATCGTGGTCGCGCCTACGACGGAAAGAATTCCCACCCACATCGCCGTGCCGCCTAGCTCTGGATGCAAGCGCGCCAGCAAATAAATACCGGCCTTTACCATGGTGGCAGAGTGCAGGTAAGCCGAGACTGGCGTAGGTGCTGCCATGGCATTAGGTAGCCAGAAGTGAAACGGAAACTGAGCCGATTTGGTAAATGCCCCTAGCAACAAGCAGACCAACATGGGTGTGTAGAGGGCGTGTTCGCGCAGGTCAGCTTCCTGACCAAGGATTTCCGCCAACGACCAGCTACCGCTCGCAGTACCCAGCAATATCAGACCTGCCATCAACGCTAAGCCGCCAGCAAAGGTGACGAATAAGCCCTGACGTGCTGATTTTCGGGCGTTAATATCAGTGTGGTTAAAGCCAATCAGCAAATAAGAGGTGATGCTGGTGAGTTCCCAGAAAATAAACAGCGTCAACAGTCCGTCCGCTAACACCAGCCCCAGCATAGAGACCATAAAGGCGACGAGTGCGATATGAAAGCGAGCGATATCGGGATGATCTTTTAAGTAACCACCGGCATACACCAGCACGCAGGCGCCCATGACGGTGATCAACAACCCAAATAGAAGTGACAAACCATCCAGCAGGAAAGTAAGGCTGATACCCAGGGAAGGCACCCACTGCCACTCCAACAGCAGGCTACCGTTCTCAATGATTTCAGGGGCTTGTAGTAACAGCCAGGCCGCTAACCCTGCTGGGAAAAGCGCCAGTACAAGACTGGTGCGATGCCCAAACCAACGATGCAGTAGCGGTGACGACGCGGCCAGCAAAAACCCCATTAAAACGGCAAGTTGCATCTGGCGAAATCTCCTGAAAAATGAAAGGCTCACCTTGGAGGTTGAGGCGAATACCCAGGCATCATGCCCTGTCACTGGCATGCCAGCGTTGAAGTAGTGTGATTTTAAAGTTGTACACCTTATAACAGATGGTTTTGACTGACCAGTCAAACGCTTAAACGCAAACAGCCGCTGGCGAACAAAAACTCGTCTGCGGCTGTTGTCACCTAATATCTATGGCAAATAGAGTGTTACGCGCTAAGCAATAGACAACCACCCTGCTAACTCATTGTTGATAACGCTTAGCAGCGCTTCAATATGGTCGTCGCGATCATTCAGGCAAGGAATGTAACTAAACGTCTCTCCACCCGCTTCCATAAAGCTATCGCGAATCTCCTCTTCGATCTCTTCCAGGGTTTCGACACAATCTGACGAGAAGGCCGGTGACATAATCGCAATATGTTTATGCCCCTGCTTGGCAAGCTCTGCCACATGCTTGACGGTTTGCGGGCCAACCCACTTTTCAGGGCCAAACTGTGACTGGAACGCGGTATCTACATCCTCTTTGCTGAAACCAAGCTTCTCACGCAGCAAGCGCGTGGTTTTCTGGCATTGGCAATGGTAAGGATCCCCTTCCATCAAATAGCGTTCGGGAACGCCATGGTAGCTGGCAACCAGTTTGGTGGGCCGGGTCGCAAAACCGTCGTAGGCTTCTTGCACCGAATTGGCTAACGCTTGAATGTAGTCTGGATGGTCGAAATACGCGGGCACTGTGCGAATGTATGGCTGCCACTTCATTTTCATCAACGTACGAAATGCTTCGTCGTTAGCCGTTGCCGTTGTAGGAGAACCGTACTGAGGGTAGAGGGGGAAAAAGACGATTTTTTCACAGCCCTTCTCTTTCATTCGGGTCAACACGCTTTTAGTAGAAGGGTTGCCATAGCGCATGCAAAAATCGACTTCGACATCGTCACCATAGAGTGCTTTCAGCCGCGCCGTCATTTTTTCGGTTTGAGCCCGGGTAGTGGTTAGCAGCGGGCTTTCGTTTTTTTCGTTATTCCAAATACTGCGGTACGCCTTACCCGAGGAAAACGGACGCTTCGTCAAAATAATCAACTGCAGCAGTGGCTGCCATTTCCAACCGGCATAGTCGACCACGCGCTTATCGGACAGGAACTCATTCAAGTAGCGACGCATTGACCAGTAGTCGGTGGCATCCGGTGTTCCCAAGTTCGCGAGCACAACACCGACCTTGGCACGCGGCACCGACGGGTGATCACTAGGTGCATGGGCCAACCGACCCTCGCCCGGTTGATCCTTGACGACATTTTCGGTCATTACACTTGCTCCTGGAAAATAACGGTGTCACTGATCACTAATACAATTTATGAATACCAGAGGGCTAAATCCTATCACTTTTCGGCAAAGCGGCGGCATAAAGTTATACTATTGACATTATTTGTATAACTACAGGCCAACTTATGTCCAAGCCTTTGCTTTTAGTGCTCGGCGATCAGCTCACATTTTCACTCACAACGCTGCAAGAAACCCCCACCAATGCGGTCGTTGCTCTGTGCGAAGTCGCTGAAGAAGCACGCTATGTGCCTCATCATATTCACAAAATCGCCCTTTTTTGGCCGCCATGCGTCACTTTGCCCAGGCACTGCGTGATAAGGGTTTCCAAGTCCATTACAGCGCCCTGGATGATGCCGATAATTGCCACTCCCTCATTGAGGAAGCCGAGCGTATAGCCGCACAGTATGGCTGCGACGAGATACGCGTTGCGCGGCCTGGAGAGTGGCGGCTGTGGAAGACGATGCACCAGCGTGAAGACGCCACGATTCCCTGGCGGCTTCTTGAAGATGAGCGTTTTTTTACGACGCCCAGCGATTTTAGCCAGTGGGCAAGTGGCCGCAAACAGTTAAGACTTGAGTATTTTTACCGTGAACAGCGCAAGCGGACCGGATTCCTGATGGAGGGCGATGAGCCTGCTGGCGGCAAGTGGAATTTTGATCACGATAATCGCCAGCCCATCAAGTCACCGCTTGAGTTTCCTGAGCTGCCACAACACCGCCAAGACAAGCTTACCCAAGACGCTCTGGCCGATGCGGAACGCCACTTTAGTGATCATATGGGCACACTGACGAACTTTAACCTTCCGGTGACCCGTAAGCAGGCATTAGTGGATCTTAAGCACTTTATGCAGCATGGATTGGCTCAGTTTGGCCGCTATCAGGATGCCATCAGCGATTCCGCACACTATTTGTATCACTCGCGACTCTCTGCCGCGATGAACATCGGCCTACTGTCTCCTCATGAGGTTTGCGAAGCCGCCGAGCAGTGTTATTACACCGGTGAAGCCCCGATTAATGCGGTTGAAGGATTTATCCGTCAAATTCTTGGCTGGCGCGAATACGTGCGCGGGCTCTACTGGACACAGATGCCCAGCTACAAAAGCGCCAACCCACTAGGCTTTACGCGTGAACTGCCAACCTTTTATTGGGATGCGAATACCGATATGCGCTGCCTGCAGCGCGCTATTCAAATGACCATCGACAATAGCTACGCCCACCATATTCAACGACTCATGGTCACGGGCAACTTTGCCCTCCTTTGTGGCGTCAAACCGGAAGCTCTGTGCGATTGGTACTTAGCGGTCTACGCCGATGCCAGCGAGTGGGTGGAACTGCCTAATACGCTAGGAATGGTGCTCCATGCCGATGGTGGCTTGATGGGCTCCAAGCCCTACTGTGCCTCGGGTAAATATATCGACAAAATGTCAGATCACTGCCAGCACTGCCGCTACTCGCCAAAACAGGTCATCGGCCCCAACGCCTGCCCTTTCAATAGCCTTTACTGGCATTTCCTTGAAGCCAATGCGGAGCGATTAAATAAAAACCCACGCATGAAACTAATCTACGGCTCCCTAGGGCGCATGAACGATGAGAAGCGTGAGGCTATTAGCCAGCAGGCCGAACACTTTTTAGCACAACTGGAAACATCGCCGAGCTACGGGCAAACCTGCCACACCGCTGGCTATGCAATATCCACAACCGAACGCCAATAAGGAATAACGATGAGCCGCTACTCACCACTGAAGGCATCGCTCCCTGTTACGCTGTTTCATGACGGCCACTGCCCTTTTTGTCAGCAAGAAGTGGCATGGCTTAAAAAGCATCGTCACCAGGAACGCATCGCACTGGTAGATATCCAGGCCAGTGACTTTAACGCTCAGGCGTACGGGCAGGAATTTAATGCGATGATGGGCCAACTACATCTACAAGATAGCCAAGGAGAGTGGTATATCGGGATGGATGCCAGCCGTGCCCTCTATGCAGTGTTGGGCTACCGGCGGCTGGTGAAGATTTCATGCTTACCGGGTGTACGCGGCGTGATGAATGCCGGTTACCGTTATTTTGCCCGTCGTCGAATACGAATCGGGCGGTGGTGGGAAAAGCGTAAAGCTAAGGGTTAACGATTTTTACGTGAAGCGTTTGGGTTAGCGCGTAAACTTAAAATACTAACGGCATACGCGATGTAAGCGGCTCGCTGTAATGAGCGTCACGACCAATTACTTCATCGTGCGGCACGTGCTGTACTAAGTAAGCGCGGTGAATGCCAGCCCGTTTGAGTTCCATATAGGCATCATCCAGCGAGCGAAATAGCATTGGCTTAGAACGCTGCATCAGCATATGGCGCTCGCCTTCAACATCTTCCAGCTCAACCTGATAAAAACGGCTACCCAAATGGGTAATCACGCGAATTTCAAAGTTGTCGTGGCTGGCGACAAACTGCTTAAGATCCTTCAGTTCCATGGTTCCCTCCTGTTATTTGTCTGTGTCATCAAGTATGCCATCAGACATGGCATCAGGGCACAGCATGACTGCACCCTATGACGTTCCTGTTGCCCTGTTGTTGCAGTGTTGTGACATCCATTAAAAGATAGACTCACAATAGTGGGTTATTCAACAACTGATTTCTTAACCACTAATTTTCAACTGCATTCGAGGGCAATAGCGCAAGAGAGTTCCTGACCGAAGCGTCAAGAAGTCGTTATTTTACTGGTATTCAGAAGGGTCGATGGCTTTGCCAAGTGAATTTCGGTCAATCCAGTTGCCGCCTTTGGTCTCTTTGTAGCGAAACACGACTTTATCCCCCACCTTAACGGGCAGCTCTCCATCTTCGGTTTGATAGCTGTACTTTTCTCCCTCCACGACCAAATGGTAGCGATAAAGGTCTGGCATACCTAGCCACTCTTTGAAAGGCCCTTCACGCTCCAGTGCTTCAAGCTCACCGCGACCTTCTAGCTTAGGAAGACGCTGCCGATTACCGCGTCGAAATCCACCTGCCATTTGCTACTCCCGTTTATTTGCATATCGTGGGTGGGGCATTATACGAGCTCGCTCCCCATCCTCAAGTGACTCATCACAAAGCTATCTTTACTAGCCGGTCTTCACAAACCAGTCTTAAAAACCAAGCTTAAAAAAACCTAGTCGCCGAATGCTTGACCGTAGCTATCCGGGGCCAAATCTTCAAAGCGAGTATATTTACCGATAAACGCCATGTGAACGGTGCCGATCGGGCCGTTACGCTGCTTACCAATAATTAACTCCGCGATACCTTGGTTATCGGGGTTATCTGGATTATAGACTTCATCGCGATAAACGAAGGCAATGACGTCCGCGTCCTGCTCAATGGCGCCCGACTCACGCAAATCCGACATGACTGGCCGTTTATTCGGACGCTGCTCCAACGAACGGTTCAACTGGGAAAGTGCCACTACTGGACAATTAAACTCTTTCGCCAAGCCCTTCAATGAGCGCGAAATCTCGGAAATTTCACCGGTGCGGTTTTCGCTAAAGCCGGGGATCTGCATTAATTGAAGGTAATCGATCATCACCAGTGCAATATTGCCATGCTCACGCACCACCCGGCGCAACCGTGAGCGCATCTCATTAGGCGATAAGGCCGCGGTATCATCAATAAACAGCTGTTTGTCTTTGAGCAGGTTGACGGCGGAGGTTAAGCGCGGCCAATCCTCATCTTCCAACTGCCCGGTACGTACACGGGTTTGGTCAATTCTACCCAGCGATGACAGCATCCTCAGCATCAGGGACTCGGCGGGCATCTCCATAGAGAACACCATGACCGGCTTGTCGCTGGAAATAACCGCATGCTCAACTAGGTTCATCGCGAAGGTGGTTTTACCCATGGAGGGACGACCTGCAATCACCACCATATCCGACGGCTGGAGACCAGTGGTCATCTCGTCCAGGTCACGGAAACCGGTGGAAAGCCCGGTCATTTCACCTTTCAGGTTAAACAGCTCATCAATGCGATCAACGGCTTTGGTCAGCAGATCGCTCATACCGATAGGGCCGCCGGTTTTAGGGCGCTCCTCGGCAATCTGGAACACTAACCGTTCCGCTTCATTGAGCAACTCATCCGCCGGACGCCCTTGTGGGGAAAAAGCGCTATCGGCGATTTGGTTAGCCGCACGGATCAATTTACGCAGTGTTGCCCGCTCACGCACGATATCGGCGTAGGCGCGAATATTACTGGCAGAGGGCGTGTTACGCGCAAGCTCGGCCAAAAACGCCAACCCACCGACCGTATCCAAATGATCACGCGCTTCTAGCGCTTCGGAAAGTGTTACCACGTCTAATGGCTGACCGGATTCAGCCAGATGAATCATCACGTTGAACACTAAACGGTGCTCATAACGATAGAAATCATCCGCCACCAAGCGTTCTGAGACGTTATCCCAGGCTTGGTTATCCAGCATTAGCCCGCCTAATACCGACTGCTCCGCCTCCAGAGAGTGTGGCGGCAGTTTTAGCGCTGCCGTTTCTTTATCAGCAGAAGGCTGGTCCTGCATAGCGAGCTCCTTTAAACACTACAGCGTAGCCAATGAAGAGAGGTATCTTAGCCGGAGCGAGGACGTTCGACCACCGACATCACAGCCAATCTAGACATTGTCTGAAAAACGCCAAACCGTAATAGCCCAGGCGGATTTATGACACTATCCAGCACTACCGTCTTGCAGCACAGGCGTCAGAAATAACAAAAGGCGCGGGTTTCCCCGCGCCTTTTGAGGCGTACGTGCTAGTACAGTGAGCGACCGAGCACTTAATACTTACTCGGTACTTACTTCGTACTTAATTACTCTGCCACTACCACTACGCGTACAACCGCATCCACTTCAGCGTGCAAGTGAATAGCGATATCGTATTCGCCAGTTTGGCGAATCGGCCCTGTCGGCATACGCACTTCGCTCTTGGCAACATCGATGCCAGCAGAGGAAATGGCGTCAGCCAGGTCACGCGGACCAATAGAACCGAACAGCTTGCCTTCGTCGCCTGCTTTGGAAACCAAAGACAGCTCGATGTCGTTCAACTGCTCAGCGCGCGCTTCGGCTTCTGCCTTGCGCTCAGCTGCTTGCGCTTCGAGCTCAGCACGCTGTGCTTCAAACGCTTCGATGTT
>TARA_R110000824_G_scaffold332637_1_pt1 | contig 30609 bp, 30 predicted proteins | sample TARA_R110000824 | Tara Oceans TARA_R110000824 (sample SAMEA4397747) | marine metagenome | biome: Polar Biome; feature: [MES] marine water layer (ENVO:01000295) within the mesopelagic zone...; material: water (ENVO:00002006), including particulate matter (ENVO:01000060) such...
AGACGGCAAATATCACATTTTAGACTGGAAAACAACCTCTTGGGGCTGGAATTCACGCAAAAAGGCAGATAAAGCGATCAATTATCAGCTTACACTTTATAAAGTATTTTGGGCTAAAAAGCACAATATACCTTTAAACATGATCGATACACACTTTGGCCTTCTGAAGAGAACAGTTAAAAAAGACAACACAGAGATTTTCCGGATTACTTCAGGCCCAACAAAAATAAAAAATGCCTTGACTTTTCTTGAGAAAGCAGTTATAAATATAAAAAGAAGCTTTTCTATTAAGAATAGGCTATCTTGTAAATATTGTCAATTTTACAACACTGAGCATTGTACATAGGAGAAAATGAATTCAATGAGTGAGAAAAAAATAAAGGTCTTGATGATATCAGACCACCCAATGGCGCCATCCGGCGTGGGTACCCAAACTAAATATGTTATAGCGGCTTTGCTTGATAGTGGGAAGTTTAAAGTATCCTGCTTAGGCGGCGCCGTAAAACATGAAAGCTACGAACCACACAAAACAAAAGAGTATGGAGATGACCTCATTATATATCCAGTCGACGGATATGGAAATGCCGAGTCGATTCGGTCTATTTTATGGGCCGAAAAACCTGATATTTTATGGTTTATGACTGACCCGAGATTCTATGGATGGCTTTGGGAGATTGAACATGAGATCCGCGACGTCGTTCCTATGGTTTACTATCATGTTTGGGACAACTATCCTTATCCAAAATTCAACAAAGATTTTTATAACTCAAACGATGTAATAGCAAGCATTTCAAAAGTGACATACGATATCGTCAACAATGTCGCTCCAGATGTCGAAAATCATTATATTCCACACGCGGTCCAGCCAGAAATATTTAAAAAGCTTGATGATGAAGTTATTGAAAATTTCAAAGCAGGTAATTTTGGCGATGAAAAAGACCGCTTTACATTCTTTTGGAATAACCGCAACGCGAGACGAAAACAGAGCGGTAGTATGATATATTGGTTTAATGAATTCTCCAAGAAGGTGGGCCCCGATAAAGTGCGCCTGATCATGCACACAGACCCACACGACCCCAACGGGCCCGATCTCTATCATTTGCTAGCAGCACTAGAAGTTGATCCACACACAATTACTATCTCACACCAGAAAGTGGAGCCAAATGCTCTAGCTGTTCTTTATAACGCTGCCGACTGCACGATTAACATATCAGATGCAGAAGGTTTTGGTTTGGCTACATTGGAATCTTTGTCTTGTGAAACACCAATCATAGTTAATATGACCGGAGGCCTTCAAGAACAGGTCACCGACGGCGAAGAATGGTTTGGTATTGGTATAGAACCAAACTCCAAATCGCTAATAGGATCTCAACAAGTGCCATATATCTTTGAAGACCGGATTGGAAAAGAAGATTTTATAGCAGCTTTGGAAAAAATGTATAACATGCCTGAAGACGACCGACAACTGCTTGGCAAGAACGGCCGTTCCCATATTGAGAAAAATTATAATTTTAAACAATTTCAAGAAAGATGGGTTGAACTAATGGAAAATATATACAAAAAATATGGTTCTTGGTCTGAGCGAAAAGGCTATAAGAACTGGTCACTTAAGGAGGTAGCATGAAAAGAAATATAATTGTTAGAGCACCGGTATTATCAATGTCGGGATATGGGGAACAATCTAGATTTGCTCTCCGAGCCTTGAGAAAATATGAGTCGTTTCTGAATATATATATCATCCCGGTTAGCTGGGGCCAAACGGGCTGGGTACACGCCGATGACGAAGAGCGCCATTGGATGGACAACCGGATTAAAGAAACCGTTGGATACATTCAATCAGGTGGTAAATTTGACTATTCCTTGCAGATTACGATTCCCAACGAATGGGAGAATATGGCTGCCTATAACATTGGATTTACTGCTGGGATTGAAACTACCAAAGTTAGCCCAGAATGGATTCAAAAAACTAATTTTATGAACAAAGTAATAGTTGTCTCAAACCACTCTAAAAATGTTTTTGAAAATACTTCCTATAAACATACTAATCCTGATACTGGTGTGGAGGAAATTCTTTCTTGTACCACACCTATTGACGTGGTTAATTTTTGTGTTACCGACGTTGCAACAGAAGAGGTTGATTTAGACCTAGAATATGATTTCAACTATCTGGTTGTTGCACAAAATGGACCTAGAAAGAATTTAGAAAATACTGTTAAATGGTTTATAGAAGAAAATTATGATCAAGAAGTTGGCTTAGTACTCAAAGTATTTACAAAATCAGGGTCTATTATAGACCGATCCTACACGACAAAATATCTGGAGAATATATTAAGAAAACCAGAGTATGAAGGACGAGATTGCAAAGTATATCTCTTACATGGAGATTTGAGTACTGAAGAAATGAGTGGTCTATATAACCACCCTAAGATTAAAGCCTTGATATCAATCACTCACGGTGAGGGTTTCGGACTGCCAATGTTCGAAGCAGCCGGCAGCGGCCTGCCTATTATTTCTACAGGATGGTCCGGACAGTGCGACTTCTTATATATGCCAGTTAAAAAGAAGAAAGGGAAGAAGCTCAAGACAGTCCTGACTCCACACTTCAGCGAAGTTGATTATAAGATAGGCCCAATCCCGAAAGAAGCAGTCTGGAAAACTGTAGTACCCGAAGGATCCTCGTGGTGCTATCCAGAACAGGGATCATACAAACTGAAATTGCGTCAAATGCGTAAGTTCTATGATAAAAATCTTGTCCGGGCACAAAAGCTACAGAAGTGGGTTAACGAAACCTTTACACCAGCCACACAGTACGATAAGTTCGTCGCCGCGATGCAAATTGACGTGACGAGACCGGAAGATGTGGATTATGTGTGGGTGAGTGATTTCTTCACCGATCAGTTCACCGGAGGAGCCGAGCTATCCCTTCAGGCGTTGATGAACAAAACGCCGGGTCAGTACATCAAGATCAATTCTGCGAATTTAACCAAAGATGTTTTGCAGCATTACAAGGACTGCAAATGGATTATTGGAAACATAGCGAAACTCGAACCAGAGGTGAGAGAATCATTCCAGAGCACCGGGATTGATTATACTTTCATCGAATTTGATTATAAATTCTGTGAATATAGGAATCCTCTTTTATATGAGACTCTTGAGGACGAGAAATGTGATTACGCCTCAACACAACTTGGGAAAGACATAGTTAAGTTTGTAAATGGTTCAAAGCAGACATTCTTTATGTCTGAGAAACAAAAGGACATCTATTTGGAGAATCTCGAAGGCCTAGACGCTGATAAGCTTTTAGTACTTTCATCTATTTTTGATGATAGCTTCTTTGACAAGATAGAGAAGCTAAGAGAATCTCAAAAAGACAGCCCTCGAAAGAAGTGGCTTGTTCTCGGGTCCCGCTCATGGGTCAAAGGGAGCAGCGAATCTGAAGAATATTGTAAGAAGAACGACATGGAATATGAGGTCGTTCAGGACCTAGCTCATGACGATTTACTTGCCAAGATGGCTACGGCCGAAGGGATTTGTTTTAAACCAACCGGCCTAGACACCTGTCCTCGATTTGTTATTGAGGCAAAGCTGCTGGGATGTAAGTTGGATCTCAACGAAAACGTACAGCATTTGGAAGAGGATTGGTTTAAATCGAAAGATATCAATGCCACAATGGCTTATCTTAAACAACGACCATCTGTATTCTGGGACCGTGTGGATGTATGAACGCCCACTTCACTGTATTTATACCAGCATACAACTGTGTGAACTGGGTCAAAACGAATATAGACTCGATAGTACGTCAAGGCTACAATAATTATCAGTTAATTTATGTTGATGATTGCTCAACGGATGGAACCTATGAGGAAGTCAAACGGATCCTAAAATCATCTAAGATAGACTACACGCTATACAAAAACTCTTTCAATAAAGGCAAAGCCTATAATCTGGCTCACTATATTAATAAAATGCCTGAAGAAACCATAGTTGTCATGGTCGACGGAGATGACTGGTTAGCCAACGAGCATGTATTGTCTCATTTGAATAAAGTATATGACGAAGATACATGGATGACTTGTGGTTCCTATGCTGCGACTGACACCAACACAGTTACAACCCCGAGAATTAGCGAGCGATATTGGGAAGGTAATATTCGTAAGAAAAGCTGGGAGTTTTCGCATCTTGGCACCTTTAGAAAAAAACTGTTTTCTAAAATAAAAAGAAAAGCTTTTCTCGACAAATCAGGAAACTATTTCTCCACGACTAGTGATCAAGCCATGATGTGGCCAATGGCCGAAATGGCCGGCCCAGAGCACTTTCTAGCCGTTCCGGAGCCGCTGTATATCTACAATCGTTCAAACCCTATATCGGACGACAGGGCCCACAGGAGAGACCAATTGGAAACAGAGGCCTCAATACGTTCGCGCAAGCCATACCAAAGACTGGAGGCTCTGTGAATGTTTGTTTAGAGAATGTCAACATGCAATCAAACTCCGGTCCAAACTATTTTGCACAAAAGCTCGTAAAGTATATGGGTCTCCGAGGCACTACATTCGAGTCTAACCTACGGTACAACGTTAAATTAACCTTCATTGAATCACAGGGGCTCCAGCCAACATTGCCAATGGTCCAACGCCTAGACGGTATATATTTCAATGCCAATTTTGATTGTGACAAAATGAATTATAATATCCGGAAGACGTATGATGCGGCAAAGGGTGTAATATTTCAGACTGATTTTAATAGAGATCTAATATTCAATTGGTTCGGCCCCCATGACAATTATCGAGTTATCAACAATGGGTCTGATGTACTCAACATTTCTACTACACCTCAAGGGTTTCAAGAGTACACTAAAAAATATGATAACATTTGGTCTTGCGCAGCACACTGGCACTCGTTTAAGAGACTGAAGTCTAATATTGAGTATTTTTTGAACTACTCACAGGACAACGACTGTTTACTCATCGCCGGCCCCAACCCTGATGAGATTGTAAATCACCCTAGAATCTTTTATGTAGGCACTCTAGGCTCAGATGAACTATTATCGCTGTTCAAAGCCTCTACTTATTTTATTCACTTAGCTTACTTGGACCATTGTCCAAATGTCGTAATCGACGCCCGTGCTTGTGGTTGCCGAATTGTATGCTCTTCTTCTGGGGGGACTAAAGAGATCTCTGGAAAAAATGCTATTGTAATTCAAGAACCTGACTGGGATTTCTCTTTTATTGATCAGACTAATCCACCAATCCTAGATTACGATAAAAAACTAGAAAATGGCCAAGATTCGGCTATATCTATGGCCAAAACAGCTAAAAATTATGAAGAATTTCTAAAAAGGATGATATAAATGAAGAAAAAATGGAATCCAAGATACGGACAACTGTGTCAAGGCCTATTCGCTTATATAATGAGCGAGCGAAAAGAACAAGGTACTTATGTAGACGTCGGATGCCGAGAACCCCGAAAGACAAACAATACATGGTTCTTGGAAGAAAAGCTAGACTGGACAGGGATTAGCATAGATATCGTAGATTACTCAAATCTATGGGAAAGCCGAGCATCAACTTTCATCCAGATGGATGCACTAAACGGAGACTTCAAACAGCTGTTTAAGGAACACAATATGCCACCGGTTATTGACTATTTGACTCACGACTTGGAGGGTAACGGACACCGATATGCAGGTCTTATCAATATGCCATTCGATGATTACGAATATAAAATTATTACAATTGAGCACGACGCTTACCGCGGCTTTGAAAAGACCGAACGAGAGCCTCAACGAAAGTTTTTAGAATCGAAAGGCTATTTTCTCGTGGCCTCAGATGTAAAATCTCATGCGGATGATATGCAAGAAGACTGGTGGATTAACCCAAAATATATTCCAAGTGAAGTATACGGGCCGTTCTTGTCAGAATCCCAGAAGTTTAACCATATATTTAAATTCGCTGGATATGATATCAACCGGCTATATGATATGGGAGCCTAAATGCAAAATGATAAATTTATGTGGGATGAGAAAGAGAAGGTACTTTTCAAACCCCTGTTCGATTTTCTAAAAAAGATTTTAGTCAAGACAAATCCTAAAATACTAGAAATTGGCGCTCACCACGGTCAAGACACTTTAAGATTCTGCAAAACGTTCGAAGACTTGGATATCTACTGTTTCGAACCTTGTGAGGATAATTGTTATATTCTAAATAAAGTTGTTTCGAGGATCCCATCTGCAATACCCGAATTCCAAGGCTCCGTATCAATAATCAAGAAAGCGGTCTGTGATAAGCACAATAAGAAATCGATTTTCTACAGGCCACTCCGGACAGCGAAGAGAACAGCCGAAGAAAACAGCAGAACGAATTCGAAAGACCCTATGTTTGTATTAAAGAAGAATGGGTGGATATCTGGAAATATTTTTATGGATGAAGAGGACGCGTCTAAGGACATTTACTGTGAAGCCGATGGGTGCTCTCTTAATAAAATCAAGTTTCACTCAAACCCCTCAGCGCAGAGAGGGTGTGATGCGCCAATCGCCGAAGAGGTTGTTGAGACAATTACTTTGGATGGCTGGGACAAGCAACAAAATAATGAATTTTATGACCTAGCTTGGATAGACGTTCAGGGAGGGGAAAAAAAGGTAATAGACGGCGCAGCCGAGACATTAAAGAAAATAAATTACGTTTTCATAGAGCACGGCCAAACTATGTACGAAGGCGCCCTATCTAGAGACGAGACAATAGAAATTATGAATAAGAATGGATTTAATCATTATGTTGACATTGATGGCGACAATATCCTATTCGCGAAACAGCCCGGGTGGGAAAAGAAATGATCAACAACCTAAAATGCTCAGTCATCGGCATCGGCCGACTAGGCCTGTGCTTCTCCTTAACTCTAGAGAAAGCAGGGTACCATGTTGTTGGATACGATATAAACGAACCTTACATTAAGTCAATTAATAACAAAACTTTTAATTCTTTTGAGCCCGGCGTGAATAACCGTATTAAAGAATCGAAGAATTTTACCGTGACGACAGATCCAGTCGATATCCTACAAACAAGCATGGCATTTGTCACAGTCCGAACAGATTCCAAACCAGACGGCGAATACGATGTATCTCAAATAGAAAGTGTGGTCGAGACACTTCTGGCACTAGGTGAATTATCAGAACAGAAACACTTGGTAATTTGCTCAAACGTCAACCCCGGATACTCAGATACGGTCGCAGAACGCCTCCGGCCGCTAAACTGGAGAGTGAGCTACAACCCGGAAACCATAGCACAAGGAACTATTCTACACAACCAAACAAATCCAGATTGCGTCTATATTGGCGCCGAAGAAGACTATTTGGCTGATGAAATAGAAAAAGCGTACATAAAAATGTGTGACAACAAGCCCACTATTCATAAAATGTCTAGAATAAGTGCAGAGTTGACAAAAGTTTCCATGAATTGCTTCTTGTCCACTAAGATTGCATACGCTAATATGGTGGGGGATTTAGCCAAGAGAATAGGCGCCGACCATGAAAAAGTTCTCCACGCGATAGGATCCGACAGCAGGATAGGGAATAAGTTCTTCAGATATGGTCATGGCTTCGGAGGCCCTTGTTTCCCTCGTGACACTAGAGCTTATATTAGATATGCCGAACAAAACGACGTGTATTCGGGTATTGTCAAAGCGGCTAACGAGGCCAATAGAGAGCACCTGACAGAAATGATAAGAAATACGGTCAAAGAAACACTACCAGACCAACCAATCAGGCCAGAGTATATCACTTATAAGGCCGGTGTTGTGATCCTTGACGACTCGGAACAGTTGGCATGGGCCATCGGTCTGGCCGAAATGGGATACAAGGTAATAATCTCAGACTCGGAAGAAGTCAAAAGACAGTTAAAAGAAAAATACGGAGATCTATTTCACTATGAATAAGGGCACAGTTTATATAAATTACACAATTGGATTTGGGAACAACATCTTTCAGTACTGTATAGGCCGCCTGCTAGCAGAAACTCATGGGATGATTCTAACACACCATAGCCCTGATTTGGAAAAAGTTGGTATTGCTTCTCCGGAGGCTCCACCTAAAAATGATTTGCCAATATATATGGTGGACGACAGCAATTATAAGAAATACTTGCTAACCCAGATGCCAGAATGTAATTTCGTTGTCCGAGGGTACTTCGAAGACTACAAAATCTTTAAGCCTCACTTGGAGAAGATTAGAAGTTGGTTTTCTAAGGTTGAGGTTACAAATAAGTCCGATGTTATTCTACATATGAGATTACAGAATCGACTGGTGCAAGAGAGTCATCACCGAAACCACATCACAGCTGATTCGTTTAAACGCGCCCTTGATCACTTCGAGTATGACAGACTGCACATTGTAACAGACGCAGAAAAGTGGGGTGGATATGCTAGCGAAGATATAGAAAAAATTCAACATGAGATAGCGACAGGACCCAACCCACCACAAAACTCTCCTTGGGTGCCAACAGAGCAGTCAATTGAATACGCCAATCACATTATGGATGGGTTATCCGATCTGAATCCTATCATCCACTGCAACAGCGCCAGCACACTCCCCGGATCCGGGGGTTTGCGCGGAGATTTTATTGATGATTTTAACTTGACAAGAAGTTTTAATCAAGTTATAATATTTAATAGCACTTTCTCTTGGTGGGCCGCAACACTTAGTGGCGCCAAAAAGGTAGCTATATTTAATCCATGGAAAATCGCCAAACCACCGGAGAGTAGAAGAAATTTGGGAAAAACAAATTATCCGGGTTGGTTCTCGTGGGGCAGCGCCGAAGATTTATATTTTAAGAAGTATGGTATTTCATAGTGAAGTTGGTAATTTTTGATTTAGATGGCGTGCTAGTCGATGCCTGTGAATGGCATCGTGTAGCCTTAAACGAGGCGCTCAAGGAGGTATGTAATTATGAGATATCTCTCGAAGATCATTATGGAGAGTTCAACGGCACTCCAACTAGGGCTAAATTACAAAAATTAGTGGCCCGCGGTGTGTTGGAATTAGGCCAGACTGACTCGGTATATGAATTAAAACAAAAGAAAACGATTGAAGTCATAGAAGCTAATGCCAACCGTCGACCGGAAAAAATAAAGCTATTAAAGTGGCTCAAAAATGAAGACATTCATGTGGCGTGCTTTACCAACAGTATCAGAGAGACAACCAACTTAATGCTACAGAAGACTGGAATTATAGATTTATTCGACATGATTACGACGAATCAAGATGTGGAAAATGCAAAACCAGACCCTGAAGGATATCTGATGACATTAAAAAAATTTGAAGTTTCTCCACATGAAGCTCTAATCATAGAGGACTCTCCAAAGGGTATGGAAGCCGCAATTTCGTCGGGTTGTAATGTGGTTCGAGTCAATAACCCAGACGAGGTTAATATAGAATTAGTTAAGAGGCATATAACATGAAAGTTTTAATACCAATGGCCGGAGAAGGGTCGAGATTTGTGAAGGAGGGGTATACTTTCCCGAAACCACTGATTGATGTCAATGGTAAACCCATGATACAAACTGTAGTGCAAAATTTGGATTTTGATTGTGAATACATCTTTTTAGTCCGCAAATCACATATAGAGAACTACGCTGGCCTCTCGGACACCTTGGACAGAATAACAAACGGAAAGAGTCGGCATATTGTAGTTGACGAACTAACCGAAGGGGCAGCTTGCACAGCATTACTAGCAAAAGAATATATTAATAATGATGAAGATTTATTAATTGCCAACTCTGATCAATTTATACAATACCAGCCAGAGAATTTCAAATCGATTAAGAATATGACGGATGTAGACTCAATAGTATTCACTTTTAACGCAGTGCATCCAAAATGGTCATTCGTTAAGACAAATTCTAGAGGATATGTTACCGAGGTCGCAGAAAAACGGCCTATATCTAATATCGCGACTTGTGGTATATACTGGTACAGGAAAGGCTCTGATTTCGTTAAATACGCGGAACAAATGATCGAGAAGGATATCCGCGTAAACAACGAATTTTATATAGCTCCTGTATACAATGAATTAATAGAAGATGGGAAAACACTAGTACCGTTTTACGTTCATAGAATGTGGGGGCTAGGAACCCCGGAAGATTTAAAATATTATTTAGATAATTGTAAGAGGTGAGTATGAAAATAGCTTTATGTTTACACGGCCTTGTTGGCACAGACGACAAGTATGGGAAAGGGGATAAGGCCATCAACTACAAGATAGGACAGAAGCACTTTCAACGACATGTCATAGACACCAATGACGAGGTTGATGTGTTTTATCATACTTGGAGCACTGAATACGAAAAGCAGCTAGAAAACGAATATAAGCCAGTTTCATCGCTAGTGGAAAGCCAGCCTCACTTTAGTGATGACCCGCGGCTACAAGCAATCTATTGCCGATGGCTTTCAACTAAAAAAGTCTTAGACTTGGTTAATAAGAGTGGTAAGGAATATGATTTTGTGTTACTAACAAGATTTGATATAGCCTTCTTAGTTAACTTTGAGTTTAATAATTTTGACAATACAAAGTTTTATGCTCAGGGCCCACCCGGACCTAAAACACACAATTTTCATCTGGTCAACGACCTTTGGTTTTTCGCAAACCAAGAAAATATGTCTAAATTCTCAAATCTATGGGATAGGTTGGAAACCCCGGAATATCAAAAATGTATTATGGCCGGCGGCAACCATGAATTAGCAAGAAAGCATTTGATAGAAATCGGCCTAAACGATAATTTAGAATATTACCTTAGCCGAGAATGGACTGGTGCACCCGGAAAATTAAGTACTGAAACTCCTCTTGTTAGGTGGCATTATTTCAAGAAGGTCTGACATACGCTTAATAGCTCATAGGGGAAATATGTCGGGACCTAACCCCCTCATGGAAAACAAGCCTGAGTATATAGATCTCGCGCTAGGATTAGGATACAATGTTGAAATTGATATTTGGTATCTCCACGGGCAACTATACCTAGGACATAATAACCCACAGTACGAAACTACTATAGATTATTTAAAGAATGATCGCTTTTGGTGCCATTGTAAAAACATAGATGCACTTTGGTATTTGTTAGATAATAAGGTTCATTGTTTTTTTCACGAAGAAGATAGCGCCACATTGACCTCTCATGGGGTTATATGGACATTTCCCAACAAGAAATTAATGCCCAATTCGGTATGTGTAATGCCAGAACATGGATACAACGGAAACTTAGACGAATGTTTGGGTATTTGTAGTGATTATATAAAGGAATATAAAAAATGAAAAAAGTTTATGTGCTTGGCGCAGGACCCTCTTTATCGGCCCTAGAAAAAGCCGACATGTCGGATGTTGATGAGATTATTATGATCAATAACCACAAAAATACGGTATCAAACAATAAAATTTTAGAAAAATTGAAGGGAAAAGACATTTATGTTATGTGTAATATAAGCCAAGAAGGCTTTCATCCCACTGTTTTCAAAAAGCTAGAGATAAAAGGCTGTCTAACAAATAGATTCAAGCCAGATTGGGACCTGTGGCAACAGAGTAAAGACAATCAGAAAAAGAATTTTGAAGGGGGTACTTTAAATAATCTTGGTTATCTTCCTTATATTTCTGAAGATGAACCTTATTTATATACTTGGCGCGGCCCCCCAAATAGGAACCTAGAAGACATGAGAACGTATGACGGCCGTCGCATAGAACATATGCCAGAAGAGGCTGAGAAGTATCTAATTCCAGTGTACGAGGACAAACTTATAGGTAATTGCTCCTATTATGCAACTTTATATGCTTTGTTAACATTGAATGCCACACATATAGTTTATTATGGCTTAGATTTTTATAATAATCTTCAATTCAAAAAATCGTGGTATACAAGCCCTCCCAATTATGGCACCCAAGATTGGTGGACAATGAGAATTAAATACGAAGGGGAACATATGAAGGAGTTATACAACAACTATATGGCTAAGTTCTTCCCAGATGCCAAATTTGAATTTTTTACTACAATTGAAAATCCATTTAAGGGAGATAACCTTATATGTAACACAGTCTCGCTTCCGTCAGAAACAAGCTCAAATTTAACTTATTACTAAAAATAAATAATATTTTACTTGCATTAACGTGGGTAATATGTTATATTATTAATATGATTCGAGGCGAATTTAAATGAACAAAAAGGCAATTTTTATAACAGTAAGAACAGGATCTTCTCGTCTTCCTAATAAAGCACTTTTGGAGATAAATGGAAAGACTACGATTGAGCATCTTATTTCGCGCGTCAAGAAATCCGAAAAAGCAGACGCCATTATTTTATGTACTACAACATTAGAAAACGACAATATCCTGTGTGAAATAGCGGAGAGAAACGAAATATTATATTTCCGCGGCAGCGAGAACGACAAGCTAGAACGATGGAACGGAGCCTGCAAGAAGTTTGGTATTGATTTTTTTGTTACTGCTGACGGGGACGACTTGTTTTGTGACCCTCATTTAATTGATCTATCGTTTAGACAGTACGAGGACAGCAATCATCAAGTTGATTTTATTAAATCCGACGAAGTTATCTGTGGAGTGTTTACATATGCTATTAAAGCATCCGCGCTCAAAAAGGTGTGCGAAATAAAATGCACCGACGATACCGAAATGATGTGGGTGTATTTTACGGATACAAAGTTATTCAATATACAGACATTACAAAATGTCAACCCAGCCTACTGCCGGCCCGATGTTCGAATGACTCTAGATTATGATGATGATTTAAGATTTTTTACGAATATTATTGAACATTTCGGAGAACAGGAATATACTTTAAGAGATATAATCTCTTATATTGAGTCCAATCCTGCTGTGAAAAACATTAATTTTCACCGCCATCGCGACTGGGCCCAAAATCAAAAAGATAAAACTAAATTGGTATTAAGATGAAAAATCCTACAAAATATACAGGTAACGAGTTGGCTTATGTTGAGGCAGTACTCAACTCAGAAAATTGGTCCGCGACTGCTGGAAGCTGGAATCAGGTTTTCGAGCAACGCTTTGCGGAAAAGTTTGGTGCAAACTATGCGGTGGCATTCAACTCAGGGACTTCGACTTTGCATGCCGCCTTGGAAGCCTGTGGTGTGACAGAGGGGGATGAAGTTATCTCCCCGGCGCTTACGGTGATTATGGACACCACTGCTACCATCCACGCGAACGCAATTCCAGTATACGCAGATATAAATCCGGATACTTTTACCGTCGATCCCCGAGACATTGAACGAAAGATCACACCGCGCACAAAAGCAATTATTGCTGTCTCGTTATATGGCCTTCCTTGTGACATGGATCCGATTATGGAACTGTCCGCCAAATATAATATCGCAGTTATTGAGGACAACGCGCAATGTTTTATGAGTTGTTATAAAGGCAAGCGTACAGGTACCATTGGGCATGTGGCCAGCTATAGTTTTGAGAACACCAAGCACATCTCTTGTGGAGAAGGCGGCGCAATCATCACTAATGATGAACAGATTGCTAGGTCGGCCCGAAAAATCGGTGGCCATGGCTTCAAAAACCTTCAGGCTTCAGAAGGCCGTGTAAGGCTACGCCAAGATCTTTTTCAAAACCCCCACTATAAACGCCATGACGTGTTGGGGTGGAACTACCGTCTTTCTGAATTCAATGCCGCAATTGCTCTTGCTCAACTGGAAAATAGTGAGGAACTAATAAACTTACGCATTAAGTCAGCGCGCACCTTCATCGACGCAATGAGTAGCTGTGATTATTTGATTCCACAATATACACCCCCGGAATACGAAAACTCCTATTATACCTTGGCCGCCAGATATGAAGGTGCAGAAGCTATTGGGGTACCTTGGGAGAAGTTTAGGAAGAAATATATCGAGCTAGGTGGCGATGGTATTTATGGGGCATGGGCAGTGCCATATTTGGAGCCGGTCATTGCAAAGAAACAATTTGCTTATAGAAACAAAGCGCTGTATGGCAGCTTATCTTTCAGCAAGGGTTTATGTCCAGTCGCCGAAGCAATCCAGCCCAAAATTATGCAATTTAAAACCAATTATCGTGATTTAGAGTTGGCCGGCCACAAAGCAGACATGCTTAAAAAGACTATAGAATATTTTGGGTCATAAGGAATAAAAATGTACGATATTAACTTTTATATGAAAGCGCATGAACTCGTTAAGGGGATCAAAGAAGGGAACGATATCTCTAAGGAGGAAGCCCTAAAAACGTTCGAGAATTACCGCTCTAGAGAGCCTATTATTTATAATATTGAAACCACTAACGCATGTAATATGCGTTGTAAGATGTGCCCACGCACGACTCGCATGACGCGCGCTATCACATTTCTTAAGGAAGAGTATTATGATAAATTAATATCTCAAATTAAGCCACATCCACCAGAACTTTGGTCACGTTGGGAAGAGTTTTGTACAGAGACTTATGGTATAGCCCCAGACTCTCCCGCTAGCGAAAATCACTTTTTTCTTTATATCATACCTAGAGTCATCCAATTACACGGCTATGGTGATCCATTGCTAGATAAAAATTTGAGTATCGCGATCAAAACCCTAACAGAACATGGTTTTGAGTCTTACTTTAGTTGTAACCCCGCAAATATTAAAATAGATCGGACAATCGAAATGATGGAGTCTGGGCTAACTTATCTTAAGTATTCTTTCGAAAGTACAGATGATCAGAAGTTTAAAGATATCCGCGGAAACGCGGCCAATTTTACCGAAGCATTTAATAAAACACTTGAGATTATGAAAATTAAAGAAGAACGTGGTCTTGATACACAAATTATTATTACCATGATTGACGTGGGGCATGACGCCGCACAGCAAGAAGAGTACCGGCGCCTTACCGAAGTGTTTAAAAATCTGGATGTGTACCTTTATTTGAAGAGTGAGGATCAACAGTGGTACCGGAAGGATGATACCCTTAAAACTTATTTGGATAAAAGAGGCCGCGTTGTCCCAGAACAAGAAAAAGATTTTTATGGCTCTAATGCTATTCACTGGCTTGAATATTGTAAACATCCGTGGATGTCCATGACAATTAAATCTGATGGTGAAGTTCACATGTGCATGGAGGATTATAATAATGAAATTTTTCTTGGCAATTCCAACACAGTTAGCTTAAGCGAAATATGGAATGGAGAATTATATGAAAGATTTAGGAGGGGTCACTTTGAGCTTGACCCCTGTATCAAATGTACTAAAGAGTGCGATATGCCGAAGATAGGAGAATATTATGCAGGTTAATTTTAAAGAATTAACACGCCCATACTTTATTGGTGAAATAGGAATTAATCACAACGGAGACTTGAACATAGCCAAAAAATTGATTGATGCTGTTAACGCTTGTAATTGGGACTGTGCAAAATTTCAAAAAAGGACGCCCGATGTTTGTGTGCCTAATCATCAAAAAAACAAATTAAGGGAAACGCCTTGGGGCACGATGAAGTATATTGATTATAAACATAAGGTTGAGTTTGGCGGGCCTGAATATGATATTATAGATGAATACTGTATACAAAAACCAGTCCATTGGACTGCATCAGTGTGGGACTTAGATAGTCTCGATTTTGTATCCCGATATGATGTACCTTTTATAAAAATACCCTCTGCTATGATGACTAATACAGAATTAGTAACAAAAGCAGCACAGACTGGTATACCGATTATCATGTCTACAGGTATGTCTACCCTTAGAGAGGTTGACGAGGCTGTTGATAATCTGCTAAAAAACACAGATAATTATGCCCTAATGCATACAAACTCTAGTTATCCAACCCCGATTGACGAACTAAACCTGAATTTAATCCCATTCCTCAGAGAAAGATATGGGTGCACCGTTGGTTATTCAGGACATGAAAAAGATTTAGAACCAACAGTGATGGCGGCTACCTTGGGAGCTAGAGTAATTGAGAGGCATATCACGGTGTCACATGAGTTATGGGGCACAGATCAGAAATCAAGCTTAGAGATAATGGCAATGGATATGTTATATAAAAGAACTAAGGATATCGATAAAATGCTAGGAGTTTCTGAAAAAAGTGTAACACCCAGTGAAATCCCGGTTAGAAGTAAACTTAGGGGTGATTGATGAAAATATATGTAGATATAGACGAAACCATTTGTTTTTATGAGGGAGAGCGCCACTACCCTGATGCTCAACCAAGTACACAAAATATATCCAAAATAAATAAATTATATGATCAAGGACATGAAATAACTTATTGGACAGCTAGGGGTAGTGTCACTGGTATAGATTGGCATGCGCAGACAGCAGAACAACTTCATTCATGGGGCTGTAAATACACTAACCTAAGTGTTGGAGAGAAGCCTGATTATGATTTATTGATATGTGATAAGGCTGTTAACTCAAACACATTTTTTACAGAGGAAAACAAATGAAGAAAATATTAGTTTGTGGCGCCGGAGGATTTATCGGCGGAGCAATGATGAAGAAACTCAAATCTGAAGGACATTGGGTCAGGGGAGTGGATTTGAAAGAACACGAGTTTTTTGATGCCCATAAAGTAGCTGACGAGTTCATTATAGGAGATTTGCGTGATCCGAGGGTCTGTGATGGGGTTGTAACGGCCGATATCGACGAAATTTACCAATTTGCGGCCGATATGGGCGGCGCCGGATTCGTTTTTACAGGCGAAAATGACGCAGATATTATGCATAACTCAGCAATGATCAATTTAAACATCGCCGAACAGTGTGTCAAAAAGGAAATAAAGAGAGTATTTTACTCTTCATCGGCGTGTATATACCCAGAATATAACCAAACAGACCCGAATAACCCAAATTGCACCGAAGATTCCGCATACCCAGCCTCCCCTGACAGCGAATATGGGTGGGAGAAGCTGTTTAGCGAAAGATTATGGTTAGCTTTTGCTAGAAATTATGGTCTCACCCTCCGAATTGCGCGCTATCACAACATTTTCGGACCCGAAGGAACTTGGGACGGCGGCAGAGAAAAGGCCCCCGCAGCATTTTGTAGGAAAGTCGCCACTGCCAATGACGGAGGCGAAATAGAAGTTTGGGGCCCCGGCTCCCAAACCCGGTCTTTCCTGTATATTGATGAATGTATCGAGGCCACTCGCCGTCTTATGGACTCAGATTTCGCCGGCCCAGTTAACATTGGATCGGAAGAAATGATATCAATTAATAATTTTGCCAAAATGGCTATTGACATTTCTGATAAGCGTGTTATAATATACAATATCGACGGTGAAGCCTTTAAAAATAAGTATGGTTTTCGGTGCCCACTGGGTGTCCGCGGAAGAAATTCGGATAACACTCTGTATAAAGAGAAAATCGGATGGGCCCCGTCACAACCATTAATCGAAGGTATGAGGAAAACTTACAAATGGATTCGCGAACAAGTGGAGTTAACAAATGGCTAGATGTCTAGTTACAGGTCATAAGGGCTATATAGGCTCTATATTATACAAAAGATTACAAGAACGTGGCCACGAAGTCATGGGGATCGATATAAAGGAAGGGCACGATATACTTGATACCCTGAAACCACATACCGATGGTAAATTCCATCGACATTGGGTCAATTTTCGTCCCGAGTATATTTTTCACCTAGCAGCAATACCCAGAGTGGTTTACAGCATAGATAATCCGGTCGAGGTAATCGAAAACAATGTACTTAGCAGCTTATATATCTTAGAGTTTGCTCGTTTTGTGGGAGCTAAGAGGGTCATTTACTCTAGCTCATCCTCAGTTGTAGGAAATGGTGATGGACCAGAGAACCCTTATGGCGCATCTAAATTGATGCCAGAGACCCTATGTGGTACATGGTCCAAAATATATGGTGTGGATACGGTTTGTTTACGTTATTTTAATGTTTATTCCCCGTGTCAGAAGGCCGATGGCCCATACGCCACCGCGGTAGCCAATTTTATGGAATCAATTAGGCAGGGCAAGAACCCTTTTATCACCGGTAACGGCAAACAAAGAAGGGATATGGCTCATGTCGAAGATGTGGTCTCAGCGAATATACACGCTATGCTCCACTCCGACCGTTTTGACGGCGAATGGTTTGATATAGGAACAGGTGACAACATATCTTTAAATGAAATTAAGGATATAGCATTGGAATTTTTACCGGATGTGAGGTTTGATTATATTCTAGAGCGTCCACGGGATGTTCTAGTAACAAAAGCCAATATACAGCCGTATTGTGCGCGCACAAAATGGAAACCTGAACACCAGATCAAGGAAGGCATCAGAGAATGCTTCAGGAGCCTCCACAGTGAATTATAAGAAGATAGGGGTGGTAGGCACTGGGTTTGTCGGTACGGCTCTCACAGAGGGCATGAGCGCTCGCTATAACGTTTATACCTATGACAAATTTAGGGATTCAACTTGTGATTCAATAGAGGAGCTTTGTGCAAATACAAAGATAATTTTTGTTTGTGTTCCAACTCCGATGAACCCGGATGGTTCGTGCAGTTTAGATATTGTGAAAACCGTAATCAAGGAAATGGACAAATACAGCAAAAACCATATAGCTGTGATTAAATCTACGGTCCCCCCGGGCACAACTGCTCGATTAAACGCAACCTGCAAAAACTTACAGGTCGTGTTTAGTCCTGAATTTTTAACCGAGGCGAATTTTGTAGAGGATTTCAAAAATCCGACGAGGATAATTGTCGGCGGGCCCCGCCCAGCTTCAACAATCATTAAGAACATTTTTCGCAAAGTGTTCTCTGAAGTACCCATTATCAAAACTGGGTCCAACACAGCCGAGATGGTTAAGTATTTTTTGAATACTTTTTTGGCCACGAAAGTAACTTTCTCAAATGAAATAAAACAAATTTGTGAAAAAATAGATATCGACTACGATAAAGTGGTCGAATATAGTTTATACGATAATCGTATAGGAAGAACCCACCTGTCCGCACCCGGCCCTGACGGCCGGCATGGCTTTGGTGGATCTTGTTTCCCGAAAGATCTAAATGCTCTGATCTTTTTGGCCAAACAGTTAGACATAAAGCCTGACTTGTTGAGTGCCGTATGGGAAAAGAACCTCTTGGTTCGCGAAGATCGCGACTGGGAGAAATTAAAAGGTAGAGCAGTTATTAAAAATGACAAGGAGTAAAAATGTCTAATAAAGAAATGTATTTGAGTGATGAAGCTTTGGGCGCCATAATGATGGCCCTACAAAAAAGTTTGCTTGAACAATCGGATATCACACCGGTTCTCAAGGGATTTAAGTTTCAGTTATCTGAAAAGGGGCTGGTAGTAATGAACCCGCCGCTTGTAAAATACGATCACTATGACGATGTAGAAGAAATGGAGGAATAACATGCCACGGTATACTTATAGGTGCGATTCTTGTTCTTCCGTGCAGGAGGTGACTCATTCTATGAGTGAGAGGCTCAACTTGTGCGGGGAATGTAATATGGAATCACTCACCCGTGTACCTTCAATCTTCGCCTCATCGACTAACAACGACAAACACCCAACAGAAAACAAACCCGGTGAATTAGTAAAAGAATTCATTGAAAAATCTAAAGAAGAAATTAAGATCGAAAAGAACAATATGACCAAAGAAATGAAGATATGATTATAGAAATAAGCCTAACACTTGCCTTGTTGTTATCATTGTCAGCCAACATATTCATGCTGTGGTATGTGAGAAACCTTCTTCGAAATATGCTCGAATTGATCGGAAATATTGTAGAATTTCAAGGCGAGTTGTCCCTTTATCGAGAACATCTTCAGTCAATATACGACTTGGAGATGTTTTATGGTGACGAGACGTTAGGAGGTCTTCTAGACCATGGTAAATCATTAATCGAATCCATAGATAAATTTGATGAATTTATTGATTTATTAGACGGAGAAGAAATGGAAGAGGAGGAAGAAGAAATGGATATACAACAACAGGAGGATTATGATGACGGCAATACCACCGCCACCGCGGAAACGTTCGCGAAAGGGAAGACAGTATTTCACGCTGGTCCATGAACGAGCCATATTAGATTATGTGGCAACTGAAGATATAAGAATAAGAACGGATCTCTACGTTAATTTAATAGGGCCCGCTCTTGACGAGATGGTCGATAAAATCGTCTACACCTATAAATTTACAACATTACCAAATATTGATGTTTTGAGGGATGAGTGTAAAATTTGGTTAGTCACCGTCCTTGATAAATATGATGAGACTAAGGGATCAAAGGCTTTCTCATATTTTTCTGTTATAACTAAAAACTGGTTTATTCATAAAGTTAAAAAACAGAGCAAGAAAAACAGAACAGAAATAGAATTAGTGGATTTGCCAAAAGATCTAGAGCTAAAGTTTATATCAACTTCTAACCCTTATGCTAAAAACCGAGAACGTGAAGAGTTTTTTAATTTTTTGAAGTCTGAAATTGATTCGTGGGAACACGACAAAATGAAGGAAAACGAGAAGAAGGTATTAGAAGCAGTCCGTATTTTGTTTGAAAGTGCAGAAGATATAGAAATTTTTAATAAGAAAGCTATTTATTTATATCTGAGAGAGATTACCGGGCTTAACACAAAACAAGTGGTCAACAATCTGAATAAGATGCGGTCTAGGTACCGTGTTTTTAGACTTAAGTGGGACAAAGGCGAACTATGAAAAATTTAGATCATTACTTAAAAAATGCTATAAAAAATATTGAGGATGATCGAGATATCACAAAAGAGCTTCTCGATGATGTAATGCGTTATCTGAGTAAGAGCGAAGAACGCCACCAATCGGTAGGCCCAATTGCAGCAAAATACGTTGAAACCCTTCAACGTTCGAACGAACAGCTAGTGAAAGTAGCCGGTTTGATACACAAACAGCGCTCAGATCAAGAGGGATTATCGGATGGCGAAAAGCTAGAAATATTTGATATGCTACAGGAGAACCAGAAATCATGAGTTTAACTAACTTTTACCAATCGCTCTCCGGCGACCGCAACCTATCTTCTACTCATGCGAGGGGGTTGAGAGTTTATGGTGACATCGACAAGGGCGCCAATCCTCTTAATTATATGCGCATCGCGATCAACAGAATATATGAAGATGCCCTTCGAAACAGTCACGAGGGTACGTGGACAGCACATGTGCTGCATTCCGTCATAGAATATGAAAAAAGTCCCCAAGCTGTGAGCATTAACGATCATTTGGGCAAAAAGAAGAGGCGAATTAAAGTGATAGCTCACGTCCCTGACCTCGACGCCGCCCTCCCGCTCCCTAAGATGTTGGGCCTAACAAGCAAAATGACCACTGAAGATAAGACCTTGATGGCTATGCACAGGGTATTCTATTCTGATGGCGCTGGAAATATGACACTACCAAGTGTTGGCGACAGAATCGAGGTTGATTTCGAAGATAGAAACAATCATATGTATGGTGTTTATAAAGGACCCAAAGAACATGGCATAGGCTCAATTCCAGATCATCCGGATGCTCAAATCGCATCTGGCAAGGTCCAGTCATATTTTAAAAAAGGGAAAAGAAGAAGTCTTCTTGGGTCTTTTCCCGAGGCAGATATCGCATCTGTTATAACGAAGCAAGAGGCCGCCCTATCCGAAATTTCTGGAATTCCTGAGTCTATACTGATTGCAAGGAGAAGTTTATAATGTCTGGGATGGGTATCGGAGATAGCAGACCTGCACAGGATCTTGGCGAAGAGACCGAACAACAAAAAACAGCCCGTGAGGCTTCGTCACAGCAGGCCGAAGGTCTCACCGGTATGGGCCTGAACTGTGACTATATACCAGAAAAAATCCCAGTTTGGGATTTGGCAAAGGCTGAAGAAATTATAGGTGGTGAAAAGTCTAATGCGTTTATTATATTGGGCCGGGACCGCCCTAGCAGCAAAGCTTCCGGAATGGGCGGCGCCGGCTATACAGGAGCGGGGTCTATCCATTTGATAGCCGGCCTGAACTCCGAGTTAAAAGGCAATCCAAGCTTCTCTGCCGATGCTGCAACAATTCATTTGTCTCAGTTAACCGATATAGATAAAAGTTTTGATCTTTGTGAGGGGGTTGTTGGTTCAAAATCCATGCGCTCCGGAATTGGCCTTAAGGCCGACGGCATTAGAATAGTAGCTAGAGAAGGGGTTAAAATAGTTACAACCGGCCGCGGCGACAGAAATTCACACGGTGGTAAAGTAGAAACAACCACTGGCATTGACCTTATCGCCGGCAATGATGATACCACTCTGGAACCAATTCCCAAGGGGCTCAAGACTGTTGAAGCTCTTAACTCAATAATTGAAAAATTAAATAAAGTAAGCGGACTATTGAATAACTTTGTAAGCGCCCAGCAGATGTTGAACAGCGCCGTCATGGCCCACTCACACATATGCGCCCCAATACCTCTTGTAGCGCTGCCATCCCCGTCTTTGGCCCTCACCGGTGTGGGTTGTAAAATTCGTTCACTTGTACAAACCCAAATGCCGTCTTATTTATTCGGCATCGGGAATACAATAGAAAAAGTTCAAAGACTCGAACCATACGGCGCAGATTATATTTGCAGTCGTTTCAACAACGTGAACTAGGGACATTAAAATTCTATGGTAATAACAACATCAGCCGGCAGTGAACCGATAGGCCTTGTGGCCAACGGCCGAGATTCCGCAAATGTTTACTATGGCCGCGAGGGCCAAGATGAGCACGACCCGGGATTCTATGGTGTTCTAGACGACATCGTGAGTGAGGAGTGGCCGGGTATATCATGGCCCGAGGCAATCAACGCCGGGTCCCGAAACGACGGCGATACCGACTGGCTTGATGAACTTAATGATATCTTCTTCCATGGATACCAGAAAGGAAAGGCCGAGAACTGGTCCTTAATGAATATTATGGGCCCAAAAAGCGAAGAGGAAGGCTATGTCAGAACTGGCAATGGCGAGGATATCAAGTATGGTAATGATTTCCGTCTAGACGGCTGTGTTGACGCAAACGGAAAATATACCGAAGGTTACGATTTTAGGTTTCTCTATACTGATCAAAGCGATTGGCTAGACGGCCGTATCCACGAATTTCACGACTTTGTATATATGTATGCCGCCCTCGAATTTGTTAGGATACATAAATATACAGAATTTGATTCGAATAATGTGTGCAAGTCAAACTCCGGTTTATGTATCAGGGATCTCGACGCGACCGCAAAGTGGTATAACACCAAGGCTCGATACCACCTTTCATATTATGCATATCAGTTCGAAAAGAGCAGCGGCCTGTACACAAGCCTCCTAGAGGACCCATCGCGGTCGACTCACTGGGATCAACCCGATCTTCCCAAAAAAGAATATATCTCCTTGTGCGAGGAAGCACAACGGATCATCCGAAAAATAATTAAAAACGCGACCGACTCGCCTTATAAAAGTTGGACGGGTGCTAATCTTCACATACTCCTGACTACACCATGGTCGGCTGAGTCTTATGTCCCTTCCTTCGAAGATACATTCTCAGACGATTTCGTCGATTTCGCCACCGTCTCCGACGACGCCCCCGGCTTCGACTCTGGCAATTTTACCGAGAATGCAGTTGATTTAGGGGTCTGTTATGATGAAACTCTTGTGGAAGAAGAAGAGGCACCTTGTGCTTCTTGCATACCAAACCCCAATGCGATAGTGCCAAATTGGACCAGCCCCAAGGCCGGCCCAACATTTTTAAATGAGAAGATATGTGAATACTCCGCGATTGTAGCGACTGACCTATTGGTCCCTCCTACAACCGACGACGAATTATCAGCTTATTTGGAGCAGGGCATTTTGATGCTACTCCAAAGGTATAAAAAGCAAGAGATTATAACGGTTACCTACGCAGATGGGTCAGAAATCTCTGCCAATACAATAGATATCTTAATGGGAAGACAGGCAGCTTCGACATATTTAGGTGTCCAAGCTGTTGATATGCCTCTGCCATATATCGCCGATAAGAGTGTAAGCACGGTACCACTTGTCCCAATGAAGGTGTTAGCATCGATTAAAGCCGAACTGTTTGATCTGCTCCCGGTCGATTTTAGCTCCCTCAGAGAAGAAGAGACTCCGGTAGTGTCTACTTTTGTGCAGCTTAAAGCCAAAGATATTTCTGGTTGGCCGAACATGATTTGGCAAGTTAAGAGATCCTTTGAAGTTTATGCCAAACGATATTCAGGCTATATTCAAGAGATGAATTACTCCGAGGCCGACGCGGCCGTTAAATATGGTGATTTAGATTTAGACAAAGAGGCTGAAAATTTAGTAATTTTTAGAGAAGATTTGCTGACCATTTTGAAGCACCACGGCTTTAACTACAGGATAGCTGAGCATATCAAGATAGGGTTTAAAGATGATGACGGCTCGGAAAATTTTAAGCCTTATCAAATTGCATATATAGAAGTTAACGAACCAACTTGTGCTAACATTCTTCTGGACGAAGGAACATGGTCGACCATTGCCGAAGACGCGCCGTGGAACAATACCCGCACACTGGCATATGTAGCGAAGCTCCCAGACATTTGGATGGATGTGACCGCCATGGTATTCCCAGAGTGGAATGTGGTGATTGAAAAATACACATACGGCCTCTTAAACTCCGAAGATTTATTAGAAAACCTCCCTGAAAATGCGCTGGATTGCTTCGCCAATGATTTAATAGCCGATCCACTAGAAGACATAATGAACCAGATTGTTGGTGATGCTCTATCCTTCGGGGATGTCATGTCCAATAAATTTAACAAAATGCTGTGTACAGGCGAGGAATTTGACAGACCAGACGATTATTTAGAAGAATTAGAGTCTTTATGGGCACGCGCCAAAGACTCCGCGATGAGGGATGCCTTCCAAGGCGATCCAGTTTACGAATTGCTGGATAGCTTTTATAAGGCAAAAAAAGGTGGATCCGAACCCGGAAACTTATGGAGGTTTGTTCTAGACAAATATGGCTGGTGTGGTATATTGGCCCTGATAGATATGATCTTAGGGTGCCTTCTTAAAGGTGTCTCTACAGAAGATGGTCTAGCAATCATCATCCGCGCCGCCCTCAAGGCACTTGGCCCTATGGAGTTGGAGAAACTTTTCATTGGTTTGCCGGCCGCCAAACAAGAAGAAATTGCCGCGGCCGTCGCGGAAGCCATGGATCAAATTACAGCAGCACCACCATGGGAGAAGGAATACCAACCCGGGAATTATAGCTTTGGACCTGAGAAAGCCGGCATGCTACAATCTGCGATTATGAAGAGCAAGGGTAAAAAGCTTTATGAGGAAGGCGCAACCCTAGAATCAATGGCGGCCACAGAAAGCGGAGCCAAAGACGCCGTAAACTACGCCACATATGTTAGTTCCTTAGAAGAAGGCGAAGACGGGTATATGTCCCAAACAGACCTACAGGCCGATCTCACAAAGAACTTTCCAGATGAATACGGCGCCAAGTCTCTGGAACCAAAAAGTTATTCCGGTGTCGGTACCATCGGTGGAGCAGCCGACGATGTAATGGACGTAATCTTCGAGGCCTATACCGAGGCCATAATGGACTTGGTTGAATTAGATTTGTTGCAAGACATGCTCATGTCTCTCCCCGGCGCCGGCTTCATTGGATCACTATTGAGCACTATGAAATGTGCGATCCCGCCATTATTTAATCCTCCGTTAGATGATTTTATGAAGACTCTAGAATTGGACTTTTGTAGAGGAAATTATCACCTTACGCTTCCAAAATTCAATATACCAGATATTAACTGGACAGATATCTTCGACCTATTGTGGAAGGCGTTCTTGGAAACACTGCAAAATCTAATTCTTAAGGCTATTTTCATGCTTATGAAATTTATATTAGATTTGCTGTTTACTGGCCTCTGCAAGTTGCTTGGTCTTGTGGGCTCCGCTCTTGAAGCCGCCCTCTCGGACAATTTCCGTGAAACTTTCCGTGACGCCTTGTGTGGAGATGAATCCAACCCAACATCTCAACTAACAGATCAAGAGATCGACGGAGCCGTCGCAGGACTTTTAGCATCACTATCTGGCTGTCCAACCCCCACCAGCGAAGCTGCGACAGCGCTTGTCAGCGACCTCTCGGCCATTTTGACAGATGCTCAATTGATCGAACTGCTGACAGGTGAAGCCACAGAAGAAGTTCTAGGAATGATAAAAGATGTTGTCGCATACCGCCACCCAGAATTCGCTTGCGCCCTCAACTCTACCGCCGGGATATCCGATATGTTTGGTCACCTTGGCGCCCTAATTCCGCAAGAGTATAAGACCCTCCCGAGAACCGAGCCAATGCCTGTCCTTCCAGCCTATTGCGCAGATCAAAGCGCAGTGGATGAATTTTACGAAAAACAGTGTATTCTGCTACAACAAAAGGGCCCGCTTACAGAAGAACAATGTAATGAAATTATTGATGGTATTAAAGATCGAGCAAAACAAGATATTGAAGCATTGGTCAATCTGGCCACAAATGGACCCCAGAGCCTAGTTGACCTTCCCGAGGTCTTTGCAGATAACCCCCAATGCCCCGGAAATTGGAACGCAGGCTTGTTTCCTAGAGACACAGAATCTACCAAAGCAGCAGCATCGGGGGTCTCTTCAGATGTATTTGAATCGCTGGAGTCTCTAAGCCAACGCGATATGCTTGGGACCCACGGCGTTCTTAACATGATTCTAGCCGCCAAGAACGGGCGCGCCATGACACGACACATGTTTAATTTAGAACAGTTCCCAGCATTTACTCAAAACCTTTTCCCAACTCAAATAGCTGGTCACCTCAAAAATAGATATAAAGACTTTAGCTCCGATATTAATTTTAATTCAGATTCTGCAACTTCATTTAGAACTACCGAGTGGGCCGCGGATGAGCCACCGACCTTTTTAGTTTATCAAAGATGGCTGAAGGCTAGATGTTATCCCTCAACCATGTATGATAGTTTGAACGAGAAATACGTTGTTGCTAATTACGGCGAGGGTACAAAGGCGTCCTATAAAAAACCCGATCTTGAATTAGAATATGTGGATTACAAAACAGATAAACCATATAGCTTCACTTTAGAATATAACAATTTTGAGATTCAAGACGATGTTTCTGTGTTGAATGATTACTATAAGATCCGAATTAAACATGTGGCTACAGATGACTCAGACGCCGAGGATGACCCGACCTTCGGAAGTGCAGATCTAGAGTGGTATGAGGGCTTCTCCGGAGAGCAAAAATCGGAAACAGAAGTCCGGTCCTTAGTCGCCGACGCGGCCGAAGGCTACCGCGACCTTGATGTTTCTACTCGGCTCTCTGCAAAAATCAGTCCAAAAAATGCTATGTACGCCCAATTAGTTCTCGGATCATGGGAGGAGCCATTTGCCTCCATACCCGGAGCCTTGGAAAAAACAACAAGGGCTATTACTTATAGCTCCAGCTGGGAGAACACAATCCAACTCGCCCTAGAAAACCAATATGATATGATATTCGAAGGCTTCATGAAGAAACTTGCAGTAATGACAAAAGACTCAGAAGCTTTTGTACACGGTGCTAGCACCGAATACAGAGGCGCCGCTGACTTGCGCACAGACCCGGACGATGATAAGCTCAAAGATGCATTCGGTGATGAAGTCCTATTGCCAGAAGACCTCAAAATGCCAGTTAAATTATCGCTATCTGGATCCCACATAGATAAGGAGGGAATGGAATGGGATATCCCGCCTGAAGTTTACGGCGGCACCAAAACAAGAAACGCTTGGTATATCCAAACCCCTGATTATAATGGGTGGATGGGGATCAAACAGACGTTAGTACCCGACGAAATCTACACGGGTTGTGACCCCGCGGCTGAATCACTGGCAGATTTCAACAAGTTAGCAGATCTTGTTGGAGATCTCTACGACCGTCTACCGGATGATCCTAGACTATCTCAAGCGGCACACTGTGCGATGGAACACCCGTATAACAAAATATTAGATAGATATTCCTCGGCCGGCCTTGAAGGCACAATTAGAGCGACCGTAAGAATATATGCCCTCGAAGCATTAATCAAGGGCATGCCCATATTCAGTAATGTACAAGTTAATCTTCCAAATAACTTTGACGACACCTTGTTGGCACATATAGCTGATACAATAGATGATGGGTTAAGAGAACAAACACAAGGAAGAATCTTTAAAGATCCGATGCTATATTATTTAACCTTTATGGAACAGGTCGTGCAATCTTTCGGCAAGCGGGTCGACTTGGGAGACTTCGAGCCTACTCCAGTTGAACAAGAAGCGATAGACAGGTTAACAGGAAAGGCTGACCAGCCAAATCCCTTAAACCAAGACTATTGGGAGAAAAATGATTATATTAGTATCGCCCGCGAAGGCTGGCCGGGACTAATCTCAGCCGGCATTATGACGGGTGTAGGAAGCGCCCTCGGCCCAGCCGGCGCCGTGGCTGGTGCTCTCGTGGCGGCCGGTGGAAGTGTTGGTAAGGCCAAGACAAAGAAGAAATCAATTTGGAAACAATATATCTCACACCCCTTAAATCTCCGAGATGCTAAGATTTTGCTTCGACGATATATCCGAGAAGAATTAGAATCCCTAACTGAGAAATTTACACAAGAATACAAGCCGGTTATTGATGACCTTAACAACTTACTTCTGGTTGACCCTAAATTTATGATCGGTAGCTTAGGTGCAGGAGGTCCTGTCGACGTTTCGTCCGCTAACGAGGCCCTCAATGTAACTTACGGCAATATTAATCAATGGATCCTAGAATATGGCGGAAAGATGCATCCTCTGGTTCTACACGAAGAAACAGGAAAATATTTCAATTGGGAGCCAAGTTTGGCAGAGTTCTGGGATATGGACGAGCCATACTATTGGCCATTTGTACTAGAAAAATATGTTAAATTAACCGAACTCCCGGGCATAATGGATGCCGATGAACAAGAATACGAAAATTTTGGTTTTACAGACTCAATAGAATTTAATATATTTAGGAGATTGTCCGCGGCCGACCAAGGCCTCCATGGGGTTGTCAATTTTAGTGACTGGGAAGAATTCATTGTAAGGCAAGGTACAGAAATATCCGGCAAAAACATATCAGATTTATTTCAGAAGGTTGAGTTCGGGTTAAGAGTTTCGAATATCTGCACAGAAGATCACCACATCGGAGAATACAATCCGGGTTTTGATAATCTGTTTGCTCATGATCTATCTTTGAAGAATAAAGCTTATATATTATATCACGAAACCGATAAATCCCGCAAGAAATTTTTAATGCCGTTCGCTACCTCTCATTACGAATTAGCCCCGGACACTAAAATTTCGCAGATTAGTAGCTCCTCACAGTTGCAAACACAGTTTGATAATAATCTAGAATGTTTAGTGACAGATCTTATAGAACACCCAAGATACAAACTAATGTTTGATTATTGTTTTTCTCTACCGAGAATTATGTCTATTTTTACTATTTATAGCATGAAAGCCTTTTTACCATCAATCGGATCTGCCGACGCAGACGACTGGGAAACTAGATTCCTCGGAGACGACCGTGATGCCGGCGGCGGAAAGTGGATGGGCTTTGGCCATTTCGGAGGATTCCGGACATGGGACTGGAACGATTTATTTAAGAAGTCAAAAAGGCAAGCAAAAAGAACTTTTGAAGAATATTATAATGCTACTGATCTTGCTCACGAGTCTGAGGACAAGAAAGACCGCCGCCGACGTCGCTTCGATTTAAATTTCAATTTAAATCTTGGATTTAATTGGCTAAGCTTCTTGCTAAAAATGAAGCGCAAAGCCCCGTTTGATGAAATGGGCCGGCCATGCCCACTTGTAGAAGAGGAGGAAGAAAGCTAATGAATCAAGGTTACTCACCGTTATTCCCATTAGAGTCCGACTCTACTGACGGACACTACGCTGCAAATAAAACTGTCAAAGATATGGTAAAACAGAATCTGAGAGTACTATTTTTAACATCCCCGGGCGAGCGATGTATGTACGGAAATTTCGGAATAGGTCTAAGGCGGTTTTTGTTTGAACCAGACGTCGCTCAATTGAGAATTGTGCTGGAAAACCGTATCCGTGAACAAGTCGCTGCCTATATGCCGTATATTAGAATAGTACAAATAGGCCTCAGTTCCCAGCTAGACCAATCACACACCGCATCGAACCAATTAAATTTAAAATTTGCATACTTTATTACATCGACGGCCGAGACAGATATGATAGAATTTAATTCAACACCATTTGGTGGTGTAATCAGTAGTTAATGATGTTTTAAATAAATATTAAAACTAGTTATATGCATGGATCTTCCACAAGGGCCCTCCGAATATGAGCAATAAAAAATCCCCAATCAATTTTACGAGCAGAGAGTATAATTCCATAAGAGCGGAGCTTATCAAGCACGCAAAGAGATATTATCCAGATACTTTTAAAGATTTTAGCGAAGCTTCTTTCGGAGCATTGATGCTAGATAGTGTGGCGTATATCGGGGATCAGCTATCCTTTTATCTAGACTATCAAACAAACGAGTCCTTTTTAGACACTGCTACAGAATATGACAATGTGGTCAAGCTCGCCCGGCAGATGGGATATAAGTTTCAGGGCCGGTCAACATCCACAGGTGAGGCCACCTTCT
>TARA_R110000824_G_scaffold12468_5_pt1 | contig 30593 bp, 33 predicted proteins | sample TARA_R110000824 | Tara Oceans TARA_R110000824 (sample SAMEA4397747) | marine metagenome | biome: Polar Biome; feature: [MES] marine water layer (ENVO:01000295) within the mesopelagic zone...; material: water (ENVO:00002006), including particulate matter (ENVO:01000060) such as......
TAACAACAACTACCTCCTTTTATTTAAATATATTATTTAAAGGGATAAGATTTTGAGAAGGTATCCAGCGTGAGTGTGTCAAAAAACAAGCCCCTGCTCAAAAGCTTGTCAGGCGAGAAGATGGAGAGACCTCCGTTCTGGCTCATGCGGCAGGCCGGACGCTATCTTCCCGAATATCGCGAGACCCGGGCGAAGGCCGGTAATTTCCTTGATCTGTGCTATAATCCGGAACTTGCCGAGGAAGTAACCTTGCAGCCTTTACGGCGTTACGGCATGGATGCGGCCATCCTCTTTGCCGATATCCTGCTGATCCCCCATGCATTGGGACAACCGCTTGCCTATAAGGAAGGCGAGGGACCGGTGCTTGATCCCATCCGCACGGCGACGGAGCTTGGCAGGCTTGATCTCACGGCCATTCACAAGACCCTCAATCCGGTTTACGAAACCGTGGCGCGGCTCAGCCAGTCGATCCCCAAGGAATGTACGCTCATTGGCTTTGCCGGAGCCCCCTGGACGGTGGCGACCTATATGGTGGAGGGGCGCGGCTCGAAGGATTATGCCAATATCAAGCATTGGGCCTATAGCGATCCGGACGGTTTCGGGGCGTTGATGGATATTCTCGTCGAGGCAACGATCGAGTATCTCCTGAAGCAGGTCGAGGCCGGCGCCGAAGTGGTCCAGCTGTTCGATACCTGGGCCGGGGTCCTGCCGGACGATGAATTCCAAAAATGGGCCATAGAGCCGACAAGGCGGATCGTGGTGGGGTTACGTGCCCGGCATCCGGATTTGCCCGTCATCGGCTTTCCCAAGGGCGTGGGCGGCAATATTATCTCCTTCGTGAAGGAGACTGGCGTTACTGCCGTCAGCCTTGATCCCGGAACACCGCTCGACTGGGCGGCGCGGGAGGTGCAATCCCTCGTCCCCGTGCAGGGCAATCTTGATCCGATGCTGCTGGTAACCGGTGGCGCGGCGATGGAAAAGAGGATTGCGACAATCTTGGAAACCCTTGGCAAGGGCCCGTTTATTTTCAATCTCGGCCACGGGATCGTCCCGCAGACGCCGCCCGAAAATGTGGCGCGGCTCAGCGAACTGATCCGCGGCGCATAAGAGGGAGATATGGCAAAAAAGGCAGTTGTCCTCTTTAATCTCGGCGGTCCGGACAGGCCGGACGCGGTAGAACCGTTCCTGTTCAACCTGTTTAACGATGCGGCGATTATCCGTCTGCCAACGCCGCTTCGCTGGCTGGTGGCGAAGCTGATATCCCGGCGGCGCGCACCGGTCGCAAAAGAAATCTACAGCTTTATCGGCGGTTCTTCGCCGATTTTGGAGCAAACGAAAGCGCAAGCTGACGCGCTTGAGGCGAGCCTGGCGACAGCCGGTGGCGATGACTACAAATTGTTTGTCAGCATGCGCTACTGGCATCCCTTCTCCGATGAAACCGTTCAGGCTGTTCGTGCCTGGGCCCCCGATGAAGTGATCCTGCTGCCGCTCTATCCGCAGTTTTCCTCAACGACGACCGCCTCATCCTTTACCGACTGGCAGCGGGCCGCCAAAAAAGCCGGGCTTGATGTACCGACAATGCGTCTTTGCTGCTATCCGATGGAAGAGGGGTTTATCGCCGCCTATGCCGACCTGATTTCAAAGAAAATGGAGGAAATTCCGGACGGACAGCTCCTGCGCCTTCTTTTCTCCGCCCATGGATTGCCCCAGAAAATCGTCGATGAGGGCGATCCCTATCAGTTTCAGGTTGAGGAGACGGCAAAGCGGGTGGCGGTAAAGCTGGATATGCCCGATCTCGACTGGAAAGTCTGTTACCAGAGCCGGGTCGGGCCGATGAAATGGCTTGAACCGTCGACCGAGACTGAAATTCATCGCGCCGGGGAAGAAAACATCAACCTTGTCATCGTTCCCATCGCTTTCGTGTCGGAACATTCCGAAACTCTGGTCGAGCTCGATATCGAATATGAAAAACTCGCGCGGGAAAAGGGCGTTGCGGGCTATTACCGGGTTGATACCGTTGGTGTTCATGCGGACTTTATCGCGGGCCTCGCGGCGATGGTGCTTAAAATGGAATCGGCAAATGTCACGAGCGAGAGCGGCGGGCGGACCTGCCCAGCGCATTTTAAAGACTGTTTGATGCTGGCGTCATGACGCAAAATCCCGTAAATAGCGGGTGTGATTGATAAATTGAAGAAAAGGGACCGACCTTGGACGACATTCTGGCTGATATTTATCCCTGGGTAAAAGCCCTGCATATCATCTCGGTCATTGCCTGGATGGCGGGAATGTTCTATCTGCCGCGGCTTTTTGTCTATCATGCGGATGCGGAGGTCGGCTCGGACCTCTCTGAAACCTTCAAGATCATGGAACGGCGGCTGCTCCGCGGGATCATCAATCCGGCCATGATTTTCACTTTTTTCTTCGGTGGATTGCTTCTGCTGACACCCGGAATCGTCGATTGGAGCGAACCCTGGATATGGCTGAAGCTGACACTGGTGTTCCTGATGGGCTGGTTTCACGGGGAGCTTTCCAAATGGCGCAAACAGTTCGAGGCGGACAAGAATACGCGCCCGGCGAAATTCTATCGTCTTGTCAATGAGATACCCACGGTTCTGGTCATCGGGATTGTTATTCTGGTCGTCGTCAAACCCTTCTGACGGGCAATTAATCCTGCATATTTCGGTTGACTAATGCGGCCAAAAATGGCAAGAGGGGCCAATCTCTTCGGACAATTCCTGTTCCACGGTCTCATTGCATCACGAGTATACAAGCAATTTTCATCAGACCTTATCGTCGGCAAAGTCCGGTAATCCCGTAATATAAGTTATTGGTTTATTCCTCTTTTTCCAAAATTTCCCAAAATCGAGCGCAGAAAATATTATGAATCTTCAAGAGCTTAAGAAAAAATCTCCCGCTGAAATCCTGATGCTGGCGGAAGAACGCGAGATCGAGAACGCCTCGACCTTGCGTAAGCAGGAACAGCTTTTTGCCATTCTCAAATATGAGGCGGAAAACGGCGCCGAGATTACCGGCGGCGGGGTGCTCGAGATTCTCCAGGACGGCTTCGGCTTCCTGCGCTCTCCCGATGCGAACTATCTTGCGGGGCCAGATGATATCTATGTCAGCCCGAGCCAGATCCGCCGCTTTTCGCTCCGTACCGGGGATACCGTGGAAGGGCAGATCCGGAGCCCGAAAGACGGGGAGCGTTATTTCGCGCTCCTGAAAGTTCAGAAAATCAACTTTGAAGACCCGGAAAAGGCCCGCCACAAGATCAATTTCGACAACCTGACACCGCTTTATCCGGATGAGCGTATCAAGCTCGAAACCCCGGACCCGACCAGCAACAACATCAATTCCGCCCGCGTGATCGACCTGGTCTCACCGCAGGGCAAGGGTCAGCGGGCTCTGATCGTCGCCCCGCCCAGAACCGGTAAAACCGTTCTCCTGCAGCATATCGCCAATTCCATCACCACCAACAATCCGGAAGTCTATCTCATCGTTCTCTTGATCGACGAACGGCCGGAGGAAGTGACGGATATGAAGCGTTCCGTCCGCGGGGAAGTGATCAGCTCCACCTTTGATGAGCCGGCCGCCCGCCATGTGCAGGTGGCGGAAATGGTCATCGAGAAGGCCAAGCGCCTGGTCGAGCATAAACGCGATGTGGTCATCCTGCTCGACAGTATCACCCGTCTTGCCCGCGCCTATAACACGGTTGTTCCCTCCAGCGGTAAGGTGCTGACCGGCGGTGTCGATGCCAATGCGTTGCAGCGTCCGAAACGCTTCTTTGGTGCCGCCCGTAATATCGAGGAGGGGGGTTCGCTCACCATCGTCGCCACCGCCCTGATCGAAACCGGATCGCGCATGGACGAGGTTATCTTTGAAGAATTCAAGGGCACGGGTAACTCGGAGATCATTCTCGATCGCAAGCTCTCCGACAAGCGCGTCTTCCCGGCCATCGACATCACCAAGTCCGGCACCCGGAAAGAGGAATTGCTGGTCGACAAGGCAACCTTGCAGAAAATGTGGGTCCTCCGCCGTATCCTCAACCCGATGGGCACCACCGACGCCATGGAATTCCTGCTCGACAAACTCAAGCAGAGCAAAACCAACGACGATTTCTTCGATTCAATGAATACGTAAACGAAATCAGGTATTTATATGAAAAAGGCGCCTCATTTGGGCGCCTTTTTTAGTCTGCCAGAGAGACTGAGTTTTCCCGGCAATATTGGACAAGCTCATCCTCGCTCATTGTGCCATCCGCCACTTTAAGCGTCATGTGAATAGCCTGATCATTCGTGATATCGAGAGACCAGCCATTGGATCTGAGCGTCAGCAACAGCATGGCAAGTCCCACCCGTTTGTTGCCATCGGCAAAGGGGTGCCGGTTCTTGGTAATGCTATACATAAGAGAGGCCGATATCTGGAAAATATCAACATCTTCGCCACCGCCATAGGCAATCAATTGATGTGGCCGGGCGAGAGCGGCATCAATGCCGCCTTCGTCGCGGATGCCAGGCGCGCCGCCAAATCGGGCCAATTGCCGTTTATGGATTTCAAGCATCACCGCCTTTGACGGCAAATGAAGTGTCATTACTCAGCAAGCTTTCGGAATGCCGGGGCGAAGCGATCCTCGATAACGTCATAATGCGTCATGTCAGCTTCAAAAGCCGGATCCGACTTGACGATTTTCACGCCGTCTTCTTCAACATTGACGGTTACCTTGTCACCGGCTTTTAAATCAAGCTGACGCAGGAATTCCGCGGGGATCGTCGCCCCCACGGCGCTTCCTGTCTTGCGCAGTTTGGTTTTAAAGCTTCCCGATTTTTTGCTGCTATTCTTCAACATCACAGTCACCAATCAATTCATGATATATAAGTAATAACATTTGTTATTACTGTCAAGATATATCACACCGTAAACACGGTCGAGCCGGTGGTTTTACGCCCTTCCAGGTCTTCATGGGCCTTGCGGGCCTCGGAGAGGGGATAGGTCTGGCCGATATTGACCTTGATCGCGCCGCTGCCGACGAGTTTCATTAGATCGCCAGCGGATTTTTCGAGATCCTCGCGCTTGGCGGTATAGGTCATCAGGGACGGGCGGGTGACATAGAGGGAGCCTTTTGCGCCGAGAATGGCAAGATCGACATTTTTCACCGGACCCGAGGAATTGCCGAAGGAGACCATCAATCCGCGCGGGGAGAGGCAGTCGAGGGATTTCTCGAACGTCTCCTGACCGATGGCATCATAGACCACCGGAACGCCCTTGCCGTCGGTGATTTCCATCACCCGTTTCTGGAAATCCTCTTCCCGATAAAGAATTGTATGGGTGCAGCCATGGGCCTTCGCCAGCTCCGCTTTCTCCTCCGATCCGACCGTACCGATCACCGTGGCGCCAATATGCCGCGCCCACTGACAGGCAAAGAGGCCGACACCGCCCGCCGCCGCATGAAACAGGATCGTATCGCCTTGTTTCACGTGAAACGTTCGCTGCAGGAGATATTCCGTCGTCATCCCCTGGAGCATCATCGCCGCGGCGGTTTTATCGTCGATACTGTCGGGCAGCTTGATGAGGATATCCGCCGGCATCACCCGCGCCTCCGAATAGGCGCCGACGGGGCGGCCCGCATAGGCGATGCGATCGCCGACAGCGAAACCCGTCACCCCTTCGCCGATTTCCTCGATCACCCCGGCGGCCTCCATGCCCGTTGTCATGGGGAGCGGGGCCGGATAGAGGCCGGTGCGGAAATAGATGTCGATAAAATTGAGGCCGACGGCGGTATGGCGCAGGCGAACCTCGCCCTTTTTGGGGCTGCCAAGCTCGACATCCTGCCATTTCATGACTTCGGGTCCGCCGACTTCTGTTTGTACCATCGCTTTTGTCATTGTTCTTCCCTCTATAACTGCGCCCACAGTTTATTATTATAAATCAAGCTGTTGCTGTTCATGCGGCAGGGCTTTTTCAAGCCGGAGCAGCGCGGTTTTCGTCTCCAGGCCGCCAAGGCCTGAGTATCCCCCCATCTTGCCCCCCGCCGCAAGTATTCTGTGACAGGGAATGATAATCGGGATCGGATTGGCGCCGCAGGCCGTGCCCACCGGCTGAGCGGCGGAGTTGAGTATTTTCGCAATTTCGCCATAGCTTTTCGTTTGTCCCGCCGGGATTTTCAGCATTTCCGACCAGACTTTCTTCTGAAAATCCGTGCCGGGCGGATCAAGGGGCAGATCGAAATCGCCGATTTCCCCATCGAAATAGCGGTTCAGCTGGTCCACGGCGCGGTCAAGCAGGGGAGTTGTGCTTTGCCATTCTGCCGGAACCCATCCCCAGTCGAGAGAGATGATAACGCCGTTTTCCTCCGTAACGGTCAAATCGCCGACGGGGCTGTGCAGGCTAAGCTGGGGCATGGTGCGTTGCTTCCTTCAGCAGAGCGGCAAAATCGATGACGGAATTGGCGGGCAGCGAACAGGTCGGCCCCGTACAGAGATAGGCCGTCGGTTTGTCGTCCAGCTTTGTCTTGTCCTTCGCCGGGTGATCGAAGGGGAGGGTACTGGTATCCTCCAGCACGTTCACAACTTTCGACGGCAGGCTGAAATCCTTCAAAACATTAATCAGGTCAATAACTTGCGGATCGCTACGCTCGCCAATGATAATGACCTGGCGGGCATTGACCAATGTCTCGAAATTATTGAGCAGTGTTCCAAGCGGGAAGAAGTTCCGGCCCAGCTCCGCCGAGAAACAGCGCAAGGCCTCGGTTGCCTTCTCGAACGGCTCCCGTTTTCCGGTCAGCAGATGCAACTTTGCCAGAACTTCCAGCATTGTGCCGTTCCCGGCGGGAACCGCATTGTCATGGGCATTCTTGCTACGCACGATCAGGGCTTCCGCATCATCGGCGGTGAAGAAATAGCCGCCGCCGTTATGATCCCAGAAATGCGCATCGAGAATGTCGGTCCATTGTTCGGCGCGCTCCAGGTAAAAGCCCTTGCCGGTTATCTCAAAAAGAGCGATGGCCGCGCGCGCCATATTGGCGTAATCGTCGAGAAGACCCGTATGTTGCGCCCGCCCGAGACGGAAACTGTGATGGAGGCGGCCATTATTTTCCATGGAATGCGTTGTGATGGCGACAAAGGCGTTCTCCGCCGCCTCGATCCAGCGCGCCTCACCGAAATACTGCCCTGCGCGGGCCAGTGTCGCGATCATCAGGCCGTTCCAGTCGGTCAGAACCTTGTCATCGAGGGTCGGGCGAATGCGACTCTCCCGATGTTCGAACAGTTTCTGGCGCCATGGCGCCAACGCCGTCTCGGCCTCGATATCGAGCCGGTCTGGATATTTTAACCTGTTGAGAATATTCGTATTTTCCCAGTTCCCTTCAGCAGAAACCCCATATATCTCCTCGAAATGCGGGGCGTGATCACTGAGGATTTCGTCGATTTCATCCTTGGACCAGACATAGAACTTGCCTTCAACGCCTTCCGAATCCGCATCGATGGTGGCGGCAAACCCGCCCTCCGGCGTTGTCATCTCGCGAAGCAGCCAGCCGATCGTCTCATAGATGCGTTCCTCGAACAGTTCCGATTTCGTCTCATGATGGACGAGCAGCAGCAGATCGAGGATTTGTGCGTTGTCGTAAAGCATCTTCTCGAAATGCGGGGCGAGCCAGAAGGTATCGGTCGAGTAGCGCGCATATCCGCCGCCGAGATGATCATAAATGCCCCCTTGCGACATGGCGGTGAGCGCCTTGATCACAATCTCCGACAGGGCGGTATCGCCGGTGCGCAGATAGCTCCGCCAGATATTCTCCAGCACATAGGTTTGCGGGAATTTTGGGGCCGAGCCGATGCCGCCATGCTCCGGATCCGCTTCCTCGGCATAGCGGGCGGCGATGCGGTCCATAATTTCCAGGGTCAGTTTCGGCCGCTCCCCATCCAGGCCACGGTTGAGGTTTTTCAGTGCATCTTTCAGCGCATCTCGGTTTTTGGTGACTTTTTCGGGCTCGTTCCTGAAAATATCCGAGACGGTCTGGAGCACATTCTGAAACCCCGGCCGGCCGTAGGAATTCGCCGGTGGAAAATAGGTGCCACCCCAGAAGGGCTCGCCGCTGGAATTGAGGAACATGGTCAGCGGCCATCCGCCCTGTTCGCCGAGAAGGGCGAGGGCCGTCTGATATATCTGGTCGATATCGGGCCGTTCCTCCCGGTCCACCTTGATATTGATAAAGAGATCATTCATCAGCGCCGCGGTCTTCTCATCCTCGAAGCTTTCGTGGGCCATCACATGGCACCAGTGACAGGCGGCATAGCCGACGCTGAGCAGGATCGGCTTGCCCTCTTTCTTCGCAAGCGCCAGCGTTTCCGCACTCCAGGGCTGCCAATGCACCGGATTGTCCTGATGCTGGAGAAGATAGGGGCTTGTTTCCGCGCCGAGTAAATTTTTCATCTCAAACCTGTTCTTGCACCCCTGTTTCGGTATATAGAAACCTATGGGGTTTGTTGTACCAGAGCAACCGTCGCCGGATCAATGAGGAGTATGCCGCTCATGAAGATAACAGTTGATATTGATTGCACGCCACAGGAAGCAAGGACTTTTCTCGGATTGCCGGAAGTCGAGAAGATGCAGGAGGCGGTTATGAAAGAGCTGCAGGCGAAGATGCTGGAGAATATCGGCAATCTCGATCCGGAGAATATGATGAAGACATGGCTCCCGGCGGGTATCCAGGGCATGGAACAGATGCAGAAGCTGTTCTGGTCGCAGTTTGCCAAAGGCGACAATGACGGCAAATAGCCGCGCGCCTTCCGGGCGGGTGTCGCCATGAGTTTCACCGATACCATTTACGCGCTGGCAAGCGGGCGGGGCCGTGCCGGGGTTGCCGTTGTGCGCATCTCTGGCCCGGGCGCCGTGGCGTCGCTGGAGGGGATGACGGGCAAGACTGCGCCCGATCCACGGGTCGCAAGCCTTCGGAATATTTATCGTTCTTCAAATAAAAGCATTATAGATCAATCACTTGTCATTCTTTTCAAGGGGCCGGAGAGTTTCACCGGGGAGGATGTGGTTGAGCTGCATCTGCATGGCGGTCCGGCCATTCTTGCGGCGGTGATGGAAGAACTCTCCGGATTTTCTGGGCATCGGCCCGCAACGCCGGGGGAGTTTACACGCCGCGCCTTTGAGCATGGCAAGATGGATTTGACGGAGGCAGAGGGTCTCGGCGATCTCGTAAATGCGGAGACGGAAGCACAGGCCACCCAGGCGCTTCGCCAGATGCAGGGGGAACTCGGCCGGATTTATGAAGGATGGCGCTCGGCGCTGGTTTCCTCTCTTGCGCATCTCGAGGCGGATATCGATTTCCCCGATGAGGATCTACCGGGCGGGGTCGCGGCGGCGGTCGCCCCGAAAGTCGCGCTGTTGAAGAAAGAGATTATCGCGCATCTTTCCGATGGTCATCGCGGGGAGAAAATACGCGAGGGGCTGGATGTCGTCATTCTCGGGCGGCCCAATGTCGGAAAATCAAGCCTTTTGAACGCGCTGGCCCGCCGCGATGCGGCGATTGTGTCGGACGAAGCGGGGACGACCCGAGATATTATCGAGGTTCCGATGGATCTCGCCGGATATCCGGTAACGATCGTCGATACGGCGGGATTACGGCTTTCGGACAACAGGATCGAGCGGGAAGGCGTCCGGCGGGCGCGGGATCGGGCGGCGCGGGCGGATATCCGTCTTTTCATGACAACGGCGGATGCGCCCGCAATCCCGGATGAATTCGCTGATCTGCTGCAGGACGGGGATTACCGGCTGGTCAATAAGACCGACCTGGTTGCGGAAAGCCCAAGGGTGAAGACCGCGCCGCATCTTTTCCCGCTGTCGGTCGCGGCGGGAGAGGGGCTGGATGCTCTTCTGGCCGCGTTGGAAGCGGACGTGACTCGCCGCCTCGATCTTTCCGGCGCTCCGGCCCTGACCCGCGTGCGCCATCGTCAGGCGCTGGAGGATTGCGTGGCGGCCCTCGATCGATTCGATGGATCGAGGGAACCGGAGCTGGCGGCAGAGGATATTCGTCTTGCCGTCCGTGCGCTGGGGCGGATTACCGGGCGAGTCGATGTAGAAGACGTGCTGGATGTCATCTTTGGCGATTTCTGTATCGGAAAATAGGGACGGGAGGAAATGTTTCACGTGAAACATCGGCCCGCAGTATATATTCAGCGTTTCACGTGAAACATTTTGACGGGTAGAGACGCTCCCGTCTTGTAAATGCGCCGGATTCCCGTTATGTAGGGGCGGAATTTCAAGGGTGCCGCGATGAAGCGATATGATGTCATTGTAATCGGTGGGGGACATGCGGGCTGCGAGGCGGCGGCGGCCTCCGCGCGCCTTGGGGCCGAAACCCTCCTGATCACCCACAAGCTGGAAACCATTGGCGAGATGTCCTGCAACCCGGCCATCGGCGGTCTTGGCAAAGGCCATCTGGTGCGGGAGATCGATGCGCTGGACGGAGTGATGGGCCGGGTCGCCGATGCCGCGGGCATCCAGTTCCGGCTTTTGAATCGCCGGAAAGGGCCCGCTGTGCGGGGCCCGCGGGCGCAGTCGGATCGCAAACTCTATCGGGAGGCCATGCAGGCCACTCTCCGGGGTCAGGAAAATCTGGACATCCGCGCGGCTGCGGTGGAAGACTTGATTGTGACGGACGGAGTTGTCTCCGGGGTGATTACCGCAGATGGAACGGAAATTCCCTGTGGCAAGGTGATTTTGACCACCGGCACTTTCCTCCGGGGTCTTATCCATATGGGGGAGACGAAAATCCCCGCCGGACGGATTGGCGATGCGCCCTCCAACGGGCTGTCCGATACGCTGGAGCGCGCCGGGTTCGAGCTCGGGCGGCTTAAAACCGGCACGCCGGCGCGGCTTAAAGGCGGGACGATTGACTGGTCGATACTGGTGGAACAGCCGGGCGATGACATTCCCGTTCCTTTCTCCTTTCTCACGAAGAAGATCACGACACCGCAGATTTCCTGCCATATCACGACAACGACCGAGGAAACCCACCGGATTATCCGGGACAATCTTCATCGGGCGCCCATGTATTCCGGACAGATCGAAGGCACGGGCCCGCGCTACTGCCCGTCGATCGAAGATAAAGTCGTGCGCTTTGCTGAAAAGCCGGGACATCAGATTTTCCTGGAACCGGAGGGCCTTGATGACGATACGATCTATCCCAACGGGATTTCCACGTCGCTGCCGGAAGATGTACAGATAGCGTTCCTGCGCTCCATTCCGGGGCTGGAGAAGGTGGAATGGTATCGCCCGGGCTATGCCATCGAATATGATTTCGTCGATCCGCGGGAGCTGAAGCCGACTCTCGAGACCCGACGGCTCAAAAATCTGTACCTCGCCGGGCAGATCAACGGTACGACCGGATATGAGGAAGCGGCGGCGCAGGGATTGATGGCCGGTCTGAATGCGGCCCGCAGCGCCGGTGGGGGAGAGGATGTCATTCTTGATCGGGCCGATGCCTATATCGGGGTGATGATCGATGACCTGATCACCCGGGGCACGAAGGAACCCTATCGCATGTTTACCTCCCGCGCGGAGTATCGGTTGATCCTGCGGGCGGACAATGCGGATCAGCGGCTGACCGGGCGCGGACTCGAAATCGGTTGCATCGGTCCGGAGCGAGAGGTGGCCTACCGTGCGAAGACGGAAGACCTTGAGGTGGCGCGGGCGCTGTTCGAACGCCTCAGCATGACCCCCAATGAAGCCCGCCGTCACGGGTTCAATGTCAATCAGGATGGCGTGCGCCGGACGGCGTCGGATTTGCTGGCCTACCCGGAGATCACGACGGAGGACATCTCGCGCATTTGGCCCGAAGTTTCTGATTTCACACCAGAAATTCTAGACCAGATTGCCATAGATGCGCAATATAGCGGCTATCTGGAGCGGCAGAAATCGGATATCCGGGATTTCCGGAAAGACGAGACGTTGCGGCTGCCCGATGATCTGGTGTTTGAAGACGTCGCCGGCCTCTCCATGGAAGTGCGGACAAAGCTGGCGGCGGTCCGCCCGACGACCCTCGGCCAGGCGGCGCGAATTTCCGGTGTTACGCCTGCGGCCCTGACGGCGCTTCTCTCTTATGTGAAGCGCGGAGCGCATCGCCGGCATGGCTGAGCCGCATCGTCCTTTCGGACCAGACGATTTTAGATCGGCGCTGAATGTTTCACGTGAAACATTGGACCGGCTCGGGATATATGCCGAGCTATTGCAGAAATGGCAGAAGGCGATCAATCTCGTCGGAAAGTCCACGCTCCCCGATCTCTGGCGGCGCCATATGCTCGATAGCGCACAGCTTTTGATCCACACGGCGAGAACCACCGGCCGCTGGATCGATCTTGGAAGCGGGGCAGGCTTCCCGCCGCTGGTAATCGCGATTTGCAGCGACTTCGAGGTTCATGCGGTCGAAAGCGATCAGCGCAAATGCCTCTTCATGCAAAATGTTTCACGTGAAACATCGGCGGGAGTCACCGTTCATAACTGCCGGATCGAGGACATGGAGCCCCTGGAGGCCGATATTATCTCTGCCCGGGCACTGGCTCCGCTCGAAAAGCTGCTGACCCTCGCGGAACCCTTTGTCCGGAAAGACACAGAATTATTCTTTTTAAAAGGACAAGATGTAGATGAGGAATTGACGATAGCCTCTAAATGTTGGAATATGGAGATCAAGAAACTCCGTAGTTTAACAAGTGAAGACGGCTGCATCCTGAAAATTTCCAAGTTGCGCCGCCGATCATAGTAGAGAGAGGCCTGAGAATCATGAGTAACGATGTGGCAAGTCTTCATAATCTGGTATCTGCGCGTATCCTGGCCATTGCAAATCAAAAAGGCGGCGTGGGTAAAACCACCACAACCATAAATCTGGCAACGGCGCTCGCCGCGATTGGCCAGAAAGTCCTGATTGTCGATATCGATCCGCAGGGCAATGCGAGCACCGGGCTTGGCATTGGCCGCGAAGACCGGGGCGAGAATGTCTATGGCGTCCTTATGGGGGAAACGCCGATCCGAGCCGCTATCCATAAGACCAGCATCCCGCAGCTCGATGTCGTCCCCTCGACCGCGGATCTCTCTGGCGCCGAGCTGGAGCTGATTGAACTCGACCGCCGCAGCCATCGGCTGTATGATGCGGTGTCGGAAGTGCGGGGCGATTATGATTACATCCTCGTCGATTGCCCGCCCTCGCTGAACCTGCTGACCCTGAACGCGATGGTGGCCGTGCATGCGGTCGTTGTGCCGCTGCAATGCGAGTTTTTCGCGCTTGAAGGCCTCAGCATGCTGATGAAAACGATTGAGCGGGTGCGTCTCACCCTCAATCCCGGGCTTGAAATACAGGGGGTTGTCCTGACCATGTTCGACAAGCGCAACAATCTGTCGCTTCAGGTGGCGCAGGATGTCCGCGATTTTCTCGGCGACAAGGTCTACCGGACGGTTATCCCGCGTAATGTCCGGATTTCGGAGGCGCCGAGCCATGGCAAGCCGGTCCTGATCTATGATCACCGCTGTGCCGGCAGCCAGGCCTATATCCGCCTTGCCAGTGAAGTGATCCGGCGGGAACGCCACCTCAATGCGGCCTGACGGCCGGAATGCGAATAGACAATGACTGACGATATTTCAAAGAAGAAACTGGGGCGGGGGCTTTCCGCCCTGCTGGGCGACGACGTGGCCGCGGATTATGCCGATCTCGACAAGGTACGCTCGGCCAAGGAGGTCCCGGTGGAGCAGATGCGCGCGAACAAGTTTCAGCCGCGCCTCGACTGGGACCAGGAGGCACTGGACAGCCTCGCCGCCTCCATTGCGGAAAAGGGCGTGTTGCAACCTATTCTGGTGCGCCGGAACCCCACCTCTGACAGTGAATATGAAATTATCGCCGGGGAGCGGCGGTGGCGCGCGGCGCAGATGGCGCAGCTGCATCAGGTGCCGGTCATCATCAAGGAGCTGACCGACGCCGAGACCATGGAAATTGCGCTGATCGAGAATATCCAGCGCGAGGACCTGTCGCCGATAGAAGAGGCGGAGGCCTACAAGCGGCTCATGGGGGAATTCGATCATACCCAGGAAACCCTCTCTCAGCATGTCGGCAAGAGCCGGACCCATGTCGCGAATATGATGCGGCTCCTGACCCTGCCGCCCGCTGTGCAGACGATGGTGCGCGAGGGTAAATTGTCCGCCGGGGCGGCGCGATCGCTCATCAATCAGGACAATGCCGAGGAACTGGCGAAAAAGATTGTACGGGAAGGACTTAGCGTCCGCGCCGTGGAAAAGCTCGTCAAGAAAAAGGGCCATCGCAAAGACGGCGAGGGGCCGCTTGGCGTCATGGCGCGCCGGGTGATGAAAAGCCCGGATGTCCGCGCGCTGGAGGATGATCTCGGCGCCGCCATCGGGATGGAAGTCTCCATTGATCATTTCGATACGGGCAACGGCACGCTGACCATCCACTATGGGGACCTCGATCAGCTCGATGAGGCCTGCCGCCGCCTGACGCGGGAGCCGCTGAACTTCTTTCGCGACGAACCGGAGGAGGATCCGCTCGACGAGGACGATGATCTCGAGGATGAATTCGCCGAAGACGCCGAAGATGAGCCCGCGCCCGACCCCGAAGAAACCTTGGAAGAGGAAGATGAGGACGACGAAGAGGACTATGGCTACGACGACGAAATCAAAAACGCCCTCGGCGACGCGCTGAAGGATTAATTCTAGTTAAAGGCGTAGATATTATAAATCCGGAAATTCCATGATTCGAGGACGCAGCCAATAGATGGTATTCTCGGAAGGATCGTAGAAAAAAGGAATGCGAACACTTCGTCCCGTCTTGTCGACTTCTTCAAATTCATTAATAACTGGTATCTCAACTCCATTTTTCCGGAGGATGGTTTGATGCCGAGATGTGCGCGCTAAAGCTTCCCCAGTATTACTTCTTTCAACCGATACTGAGTAAAGTTCTTGCTTTTTACTACGGCGATAAAGCATCAAGTATCCCATTTGATCAGGAAAATAAGTTTGACCTTCAGCTGTTTCAAAAATCGGGATGACATAGTCATATGAGAGATCTTTGGCGTAGGGTTCACTTTCCAGACTAATGCTAAAAAAAGGTAATCCGAATAATCCCCAACCGGGAGGCCTAGGAAAAGCAAAGCCTTCAGTGTATTTTTTCTTCAAACCGACTGGATAAACGAATCCCTGCAAGTCATTAAGCGGTGTTGGCTTTGTTATCCCGTCAACGATAACGGTTTCGGGGCTGCTTTTTCGAAACAGCTCAAGCGGCATTGAAGTCAAATAGCTGCTTTCAAAATACATCTCTTTTGAATTGCCAATTTCCGCGCTTGCCGGGTCAAAACTGCGAAGCCAGTTAAACTTGTCCATAAAGCTGGGGAAGGCCCATTTGGGGCTTGGCGTGATATCATACTCAAGAAGATCGATTTCGCGATCATCACGCCGGTAGTAGCTACGTGATGCAATCAGTTTGACTACCTGCGGATCATCCGCATTATCCAGAAGCGCCACCATCGGCATAAAGCCCTCCGGCAGAACATTTCCCTCACCCTCTTCCTTTTTCGCTTTTTGGACCAGATCACAGACCGTCGGGATCGTGACCATTACCCCCTGACCATCTTCCAGCTCTGCACCCGTCGACATATCGCGTGAAAAATACCGAAAAGGACGTTTAAACCATTTCGATGGTTTGACTAGGTAAGGTAATGCCTCTCCTTGTGGAATTTCGAGACAGGGAACGGTGCGACTTATCTCGACCAGTTCGTCGCCGACCTTGAGTTTGATGGCGACGTCGTACATCGGTGTCTGCCCGGAGAGGAGTTTGTAATAATCCCAAACGTGCGATGCGGTCCAGAATCCGACGATGACGAGGAGAAGCCAGACCCATTTCTTCCGCATAAGGCGGGACAAAGCCGTTTTAGTCCGCGTAAGTTCCATTGTTTGCCACGAGCCATCCTGAAAACACCATTTATAAGAATAATCAGAATATAAAAACAATCCTGAATATATTCTTAAGACCGGATAGCGAAATACGGATGTTCGCGGCCCGCCTCAATGCGGGAGGGGGCGGAAATGTTCGACCAGATAGTCGATAAAGACGCGCACCTTGGGGGACAGGTTGCGCTTGTCGGAATAGACGGCAAAGATATCGGTGGCCTTTTCCTCATACTCCGGCAGCAGCGTAACGAGACGGCCCGCGGCGATATCCGGATCCACGAGATAGGAGGAAAGCTGCGCAATCCCGAGCCCGGCGAGGGTCGCGTGATAGACCGCATCGGCGCTGTTGGCATCGAAATTGCCGGTCGCGGCGAAGGTCCAGGTTTCCTCGCCTTTGCGAAAATGCCAGTCATTCCAGTTCGCCACCGTCGAAATCCTGAGACAGTTGTGATTTTTGAGATCGTCCGGCGTTTGCGGCGCACCATGTTTTTCTAGATAGGCGGGTGAGGCGCAGAGATGGCGCTTGCTGCTGGACAGCTTGCAGGCAACCAGCGAGGCATCGGTAATCTGCTCGGGAAAACGAATGGCGAGATCATAGTCGGAGTCGGAGAGATCAATTTGCCGATCCGTCAGCTCCAGCGCGACCGTCACTTCCGGGAAACTGGCGGTAAAGGCCGGCATCAGCGGCATCAGGCAGGCCTTGCCGAACGCCACCGATGCGGCGATGCGCAAATTCCCCTGCGGCCGGCCGCTGAAGGACTGTGCGAGCTGCTCGGCGCGGGTCACACCCGCGGAAATCTCCGCACAGCGCTCGTAGAATGTGCGTCCTTCCAAAGTCGTTGAAATATGGCGGGTAGACCGGTTCAGGAGCCGGACGCCGAGCCGGTCTTCCAGCTGGCTTATCTGCTTGCTGACGGCCGACGGGGTCAGGCCGAGGGCGCGTGCCGTGGCTGAGAAGCTGCCATGATCCACGACATTCGCGAACAGGATCATCTGGCTGGCTATGTCCATGGGACTTATGTCTCCATCTTTTCCTGCGGGGCAAAACAGTTTTGACCAGTCAGGCCATTATCAAATGGTGCACTGCCGCATATATTGTTGCAATGCAGCATAAATATGGCTGTAGATAATGTCTTTCGCAAGAGTAAAAAAGGAAATTTCGATGAATGATTTGTTAAACGAGAACAATCTAAGAAATGCCAGCCTTGCGGACATAGATCGTTGCGTCCGGGAGGGCCGCCGACTTCGGGCTGAGGAAGTTCAGAAGTTGATGGGGCGCGCTAACGCGTTGGTCCGCAAATTCTTTTCCATGCTTTACCGGGGGCTGAAACTCGCCGGAAAGCGGATGACGGCCCGGTTGGAAGCATCAACCCTCCGTCATCAACAGACAAGGCTCCATTATGACTGAGCCGTTCAACGCCGCCGGGCTGAAACTCCTGCCGGGTTATATACCGCCCTTTTGCAGGGAACTCCGTCCGGCGGAGCATGATCTGTTATTGCCGCATTTACAACGGCTTAGCGTGGAAAGCCTTCGTCTCCGGTTCGGCTCTCCGGTCTCAGATCATGTTGTGGCGCAATATTGCCGGAACGACGGGCGGCCCCTGCCGATCATCTTCGGCGCGTTTCTGGGGCCCGATCTTCGCGGCGTTGTCGAGCTCAGGTTCGGGAATAACGTTTCATCCTCGCAGGCGGAACTCGCCATCAGCGTCGAGGATGACTGGCAGCAGATGGGGATCGGGACGGAGCTGATGACCCTCGCGCTTCGATGTGCACGTGACAGCCATATCGATGTTCTGGAGGTGAACTTCGTGCCCAATAACATGGCCATGCGCCGGCTTGCCCAGAAGTTCGGCGCACGCTTCTCCCACCAGACTGGCCTGGTAAAGGGGGTTTTCCCTCTTGTCCAGCCGGGTTATGCGGTTATCGCCGGGTCCAAGAGGCCGCAATAGCTTTCGTCTGGTGACCCCCGCCCGTCGCTCAACCTGTCATCCCTTTAATAGAGGGAAGATTGCTGGCGGGCGGGGAGCTCGGCGTCATAGGTTTCGGCATCAAAGTCGGGCTTGGCACCGCGTGTCATCTGCCCGGCCGTCGGCACGCCGCCTTTCGCAAGTTGCGCCGCCGGATCCCAGAGTTTTGAGCGCTTGAGGGCGCGGGCGCATTGGAAATACACCGCGTCGATATCCACCAGAATGACCGAGAGCGGCGTCGTGGCGCCAACCCTAAAGCTCTGAATTAATTCAGATTCTGTCGTTACAGTCGCGCGACCGTTGATACGGAGCGTCTCCTCGATCCCCGGGATGAGGAAGAGCAGGGCAACGCGCGGGTCATGAAGGATGTTTCGCAAGGTGTCGAGGCGGTTATTGCCCCGCCGGTCGGGAATGGCGATATGCCGATCATCGAGAATGCGGAAAAGCTGCCCCGCCGCATCACCGCGCGGCGAGCAATCAAGCCCGCCGGGCCCGCTGCTCGCGAGGGCAAAAAACGGCGCTTCCCCGATCCAGCGGCGATATTCGGGCGTAAGGAACGGTGTCTCCTTCGCCAGCGAGTTGGGATTGACCGGACCATAGAGCGCCTCCAGCGCCTCTATCGTGGTGATGTCAGGTGATTTTGCCATGCGCGGGGCCCTCGGTTGCGGGGAGTTACCGAAACTATAGATTTGCGGCCCGGAAAATACCAGCCGCAGGTAACCGCTTTATGACAGATCGAGCGATTTTGCCCAGTTTTCTGCCCATCGGTCGAAGCCTGCGAGCTGGCTCGACAGCTCCGCCCCGGCGTCCGTATAGGCATAGCCCCCCTCCTGATGATCGACAAGCGCGAGGTCGCGCAGGGTTTTGAGCCGCGCATTCAGCACCGTCGGCGATATGTCGTCGCAGCGGGCGCGGAGGTCGCGGAAATTAAGGCGGCCATGGCGCAATTCCCAGAGAATACGCAATGTCCAGCGTTGCCCGAGCACATCGAACAGCACCATAACCGGCCGTCCGGTCGTCGATCCGCGCACCCTTGATCCCGGTTTTTTGGGCTCCATCTATGATTCCTTCTTGACGCTACATATTTAGTAGCATACTGTTGCTACAGAATACATAGCACAAAAGGAGCCCGAAATGAACCATGTTCTGAAACCGATTAACGAGCCATTCTCGCCTGAAATCGCAGAAATATTAAAAACTTATCCGCAGCGGAACGGCTATATCCTGAAACTCTTCCGCATTTTTGCAAACAGCCGTCGGTTCCTCAGAAAAGGGGTCCCGAACCTGCTGGACAGGGAAAGCCCGCTTTCCATGCGCGCGCGCGAGATCGTCATCCTCCGCGTCACCGCGAACCGCAATTGCGAATATGAATGGGGCGTGCATGTGGGCGCCTTTGCGGAACATGTGAAACTTACGCCCGAGCAGGTCCGCGCGACGCGGCTGGCAAATGCCGATGCGCCCTGCTGGCCGGAAGAAGAGGGGTTCCTCCTCCGCGTCGTCGATGAAATCTGCGAGAACGGCGATTTAAGCGAGGATACGCTCAAAAAGTTCCAGTCCGCCTGGACCCTCGACCAACAGCTCGAAATCATTGCGCTTTGCGGCGCCTACCACACCGTCAGCTTCACCGCCAATATCGCCCGGATTGAGGGCGAGGATTTCGCCGAGAGGTTTCCGGTCTAGAACCCCAGCAATTCCGGCAACTCCCGCATTTCCTTGAAAACCTTTGCGCCGGTGGCGGCGAGGTCGGCGCCGGCGTGATGCGGAGCAAAGCCGTAGCAGGGGATATTGGCGCGGGCCGCTCCGGTCGCGCCGAGAACGCTGTCCTCGATCACCACGGCGCGGGCAGGCTCCATGTTGAAGGCGGCAAGCGCGGCCTGAAACAGCGCCGGATCGGGTTTCGAGGTGTTGAGCGTATGGGCGGAGAACATTGCGCCTTCAAATCGCGGGAACAAGCCTGTCTGGCCAAGGGTAATCGCCATCTTCTCCTCGCTCCCGTTGGAGGCGACGCAAAAGGGAATATACAGGCTTTCCAGCCGGTCGAGGATTTCGGGAATGCCCTTTACCGCGTCCACGCCCCGCTTCAGCGCCTCGAACTCCTCGGCATAGACGGTGGCGATCCAGTTCTCGGGAAGGGTCGCGCCGAGCCGGATGGCCTCCTGCTCGACATTGATCATGCTCCAGCCGGTAAACTTGACGATGCAGTCCTCTGTTGAGAGCGGCAGGCCGTGACGGGTCAGGTTTTGGGCAAGAACCGCGTTGGAAACCGGTTCCGTGTCCACCAGGACACCGTCGCAATCGAAAATAACGAGATCCGGCCGGTTCATCTATCTCTTCCGGTTGGCCATGGCAATGCGCATCAGGGCCCGGCGGCAGATGGCCTCTTCGGGATACCCCGTTGTTTTACATTTTATTTCCGCATCCAGCGTAATATCCAGGCAGATCGCCATATGACGGCTCGATTTGCCGGAAATCTGCACCGCCGCCTTTTTCTGGTTGAAATAGACAATGCCTGCCTTGCGGATGGCATCCTCGGCGCGCGCGCCCGCATCCCGAAGGGCGGCGGCCTTATGCAGCTGTTTAAGCTGTCCCTGTATGATGCGGAGGAAGCCGATGGGGCTTTCGCCGGCGGAAAAGGCCTTGTTGAGCTGTCGTTCCAGCCCGTCCAAATTGCCAAGAAGCGCCGCATCCATGATATCGAAGATATTCTGCGCGGAGGAATCCCCGATATTGGCGCGCACATCCGCGAGCGTCATCGGGTCGGTGCGCCCGCGCATATAGAGGACCAGCTTGTCCAGCTCCTGACGGGAAATGGCGCGATCACTCCCCAGGTTTTCGCGAAGATAATCAATGACTTCGCGGGGCGGATCGATGTTTGCCGCGCCCAGAACCTCCTTGATCAGGCCGAGAATGTCCTGCGCCTTGTCATGGGCGCAATGCGTCACGACGCCATGGGGAGCCTTGTTGATCATCTTGACGAGGGCGCTGTCTTTGCGGATATCGCCTGCCTCGATCACCAGAAGGCTGTCCGGCAGGTCTTGCTCCGTTGCCGGTTCCAGATAGCCTTTCGAATTGTTGTTCGCACCGCGCAGGCGCACCACCCGCTCTCCCCCCATCATGGAGATGGCCGTGACCTCATCCATCAGGCGGGTGGGATCCGACGTGAGATCGGAGGCCTGAATATCGATAAAGCGGAACGGATCATCGAGGCTGTCCACCACGCTCAGGCAAAGGCTGCGCGACAGCTCCCGCACAAGCCCTTCATCGGGGCCATAAAACAGGAAAATCCGAAGTTTCGGGTCGCGGGATTTAAGGAAAGCGGGGAACCTGCTGCTCGTCAGCTCCACGGCCTAGCGCCCCGAGAAATAGACGGAAAGCTGCTGGTTTATCTGCTCGGCGGCAACAAGGGCGGCCCGTTTTTCCGCATTCTTCGCGGCCGACAGGTTGGCAAATTCCGACTGCACAACGTTGTAGGACGCGATATTCTGCGTCGATCCGCTATAGAGCACTTCCTGCTCGGCGATATTGACCAGGAAGAATTTGCTGGTAAGGGTCAGGTTAAAGCGGGTTTTCGTATCGTCGCTCTGGATGGCAAGGCCCTCGGCGCGGGTTTCCGTGGTCACCTTCAGCCGGTAGAGAGGGTCTCTCGGGATGCCGCCCGGATTAGCGAGATCGAGCAACTCGTTGCGCAAAATCTGGCCGGTGCGTCCCGGCATCGGTTCGATATACATCTGCGCCAGCTTTTCCTGAACATCGGCATTGCGGGTCGCGCTGCCGTAGAGCGGCTGAAACCCGCAGGCCGCCGCGAGGCTCATAATCAGGAAAACAAGGCTGACCCTAAATAACGACATTGACGATCCGGTTCGGTACAACGATGACTTTGCGAATGGCGTTCTCGCCGATGGCATTCTGGACTGATTTCTGCGCGAGTGCAATTTCTTCCACCTTCGCGGCCTCCTCATCAAGTGACACCTCTATGGTGGCGCGCAGCTTGCCTTTTACCTGAACCGCCATGGTCACCCTGTCCTCCACAATCAAGGCAGGGTCTGCCTTTGGCCAGTCCGTATCCACCAGCATGGTGTCATGCCCCAGCATCTGCCAGAGTTCCTCCGCGAGATGGGGCATCATCGGGGCGATGAGCTTGACAATCGCCTCCATGCTTTCGCGGAGCGCCCATTTCACATCGGCGCTGTCTTCGAACTTGACCTCGCTGAGCGCCTTCATGAATTCATAGATACGGGCGATCGCATTGTTGAAATGCAAATCCTCGATATTCTGGGTGACCTGGGCGACCGTTTTATGAGCGACTTTACGAAGGCTCTGGGCCGCATCGGAAAAATCTGCCGGCGCCGGGGCGTTTACCGCGGCGGCCATGTCGAGATTCTCCGAAATATAGCGATGCAGGCGCTGGACAAAGCGCCAGGCGCCGGTCGCCCCCGCATCGGTCCATTCCATGTCACGATCCGGCGGACTGTCGGAGAGGACATACCAGCGGGCCGCGTCGGCCCCGAATTTCTCGATAATCGCGCCGGGATCAACAACGTTTTTCTTGGATTTCGACATCTTTTCGACGCCGCCGACGGTGACGGGCTTGCTGGTTGCCAGCTCCACCAGCTCTCCCGCATCGTTGTGGACGACCTCATCGGGGAGCAGCCATTCACCGGAGGCGGATTTGTAGGTTTCATGGGTGACCATGCCTTGCGTGAACAGCCCGGCAAAGGGTTCTTTTACATCGGACCAGCCGGTTTCCATCATGCCGCGGGAATAAAAGCGCGAATAGAGAAGATGGAGGATCGCATGCTCGATCCCGCCGATATACTGATCGACCGGCAGCCAGTAATCGACTTTTTCCCGATCCACCGGCACGTCGGCGCGGGGGGAACAGAAGCGCGCGAAATACCAGGAACTGTCGACGAAGGTGTCCATTGTGTCGGTCTCGCGGGTCGCCGCGCCGCCACATTCCGGGCATTTGACATGCTTCCAGCTCGGGTGATGGTCGAGCGGGTTGCCCGGCTTGTCGAAGGTGACGTCATCGGGGAGTGTGACGGGCAGGTTTTCTTCCTTCTCCGGTACCGTGCCGCATTTTGCGCAATGGATCATCGGGATCGGGCAGCCCCAGTAGCGCTGGCGCGAGAGGCCCCAGTCCCGCAGGCGGTAATTGATCTTTTCCGTGCCCTTGCCCATTTCCTCGAGTCGGCGGATAATCTCCGATTTCGCGGCCTCAACCTCCAGACCGTTCAGGAAATCGGAATTGATGATCTTGCCGGGGCCGGTGTAGGCCTCATTGCCGATCTCCGGAATATTCTCGTCCGGGGAGACAACGGGGGTGACGTCAAGGCCGTACTTCCGCGCGAAATCGAGGTCGCGCTGGTCATGGGCCGGACAGCCGAAGATCGCGCCCGTGCCGTAATCCATCAGGACGAAGTTGGCGACATAGATCGGGAGTGTTTTGCCCTCAATAAAGGGGTGGGCGACTTTCAGGCCCGTATCGACACCTTTTTTCTCCGCCTTTTCAATGGCTTCTTCGCTGGTGCCCATCTGATGGCACTCGGCGACGAAGGCCGCGACCTTTGCATCATCCTTCGCGAGACGCTGGGTTAGCGGATGATCGGCGGATACCGCCATAAAGCTCGCCCCGAAGAGGGTATCCGGACGCGTCGTATAGATATTGAGCGGGTCGCTCTCGCCGATAATGTCAAAGGCGATATGGGCGCCGGTCGAGCGGCCGATCCAGTTCTGCTGCATCAGGCGCACGCGATCGGGCCAGCGATCGAGGGTGTCGAGCGCGTCCAGCAGTTCCTCGCTATAGTCGGAAATGCGGAACATCCATTGATCGAGCTTGCGTTTTTCGACCACGGCGCCAGAGCGCCAGCCTTTGCCGTCGATCACCTGCTCGTTGGCGAGCACGGTCATATCGATTGGGTCCCAGTTGACCCAGCTTTCCTTGCGATAGACGAGGCCCTTCTTGAAGAAATCAAGGAAGAGCTTCTGCTGATGTCCGTAATAGCCGGGATGGCAGGTGGCGATTTCCTTGCTCCAGTCAAGGGACAGGCCCATGCCCTTCAACTCGTCGCGCATATGGGCGATATTGGCGTAGGTCCAGTCGGCCGGATGCACACCCTTGTCGCGGGCGGCATTCTCGGCGGGCAGTCCGAACGCGTCCCAGCCCATCGGGTGCAACACATTGAAGCCTTGCGCCTTTTTATAGCGGGCGACCACATCGCCCATGGTGTAGTTGCGCACATGGCCGATATGGATACGGCCGGACGGGTAGGGGAACATCTCCAGCACATAGTATTTCGGCTTGGCCGGATCGGCCTCCACTTCGAAACTCTTATGCTCGGCCCAGCCGGCCTGCCATTTGGCTTCTACTTCTTTCGCGTTATAGCGGGACATAGCCTGTTTCCCGTTCCATCCTGATCATCATGTCATAAAAGAGGGGCGATCCGTATTCGCCCGTGGGTCATTAAAAAGCGGTGACGTGCCTCATAATCCGGTGCAGGACCGGCGTTTAGAAGGTTATTCGCCTTCGCGCGCTATCCTGAGGCCGCGGGCTTTGGAAAGAATGGCGTTTTCAAGATCTGCCGTTACCTTCGGCGCGAGCGGGACGGCAATCCACTGGTTCGCTGCATCCAGATTCTGCTTGAAGGCGGTGACGCGCACACCGTCCGCGCGCAAGCGCCGGTCAAGGATATAAACGGTCACCTTGAAGCGTTCATTTGGGGAATCGGGAGAGGAATACCAGTCCGTAATGATCACGCCGCCGAACGGATCCGCGGATGAGAGCGGCATGAAAGAGAGTGTATCGAGAGAGGCACGCCAGAGATAGGCATTGACGCCAAGGCCCCCGCCGCTGCCAACGCCACCTTCAAGGTCCTTCTCATCACCGCCAAAAAGACCGCCCTTGCCGAAGATCGTGTCATCCGGCGCATTTCCCGTCTGATAGACCTGACCGCGACTTGAGGTCGGAAAGGTCGAATTCGAACTCATATCAGATTCACACCCCGCCAGCAAAAGCGCCAGGCAGCATCCGCCCGCCAGTGCAAATTTTCCTCGTCGTGTCATATCTGTCAAAACCCTCATGTTTCTTGGCTACTAGACGCTTGAAATTGGGCAAAATCAAGAACGGTGAGTTTATGCCAGCTTTCTTGCCCCGACAACAGCAGAAATTAAGGGAGTTGCCTTCTTTTCGGGATTCGGGCCCGCGCCCCGCAAATCCGCAGTGCGGCAGAAATGTGACTTTTTAAGCACAGTCCGGTAATTTTGGTAAAAACGCCATCGTCTTGCGCTTGACCGGGAGGCCATTAACCTTCTTTACTCCGTCTTGACTAACGGGCCAACCGGCCTTGCGTCTGTATTTTAATCTAGTTCTCTAGCTTGTGATGAGCAGAGGGGAGACAAAATGAAAAAAGCAATCTTGGGTACAACAGCGCTTGTCGCAGTTGGTGCATTGGCTGCATCACCTGCTTTGGCCGCTGAAAAAATCAAACTTAATGTTGGCGGCTATATGCAATCCACATACTTCTATCAGGATTCAGATGAGCCGGCTGGCACGCCGAGCCGTACTTCTGACCGTGTAACGCAGGAAGGTGAAATCCACTTCAAGGGTTCCACTACTCTGGACAACGGTATCCAGTTCGGTGTTGAGGTTCAGCTCGAAGCCTATACAAATGCCGACCAGCTTGACGAAACCTTCATCTTTATTGAAGGTTCCTTCGGTCGCGTTCTGATCGGTTCAGAAGACAGTGCTGCATACCTGATGCATTACGCCAGTCCGTCACCGGTTCCGATGTATGGCGCGGATTCGCCCAACATTTGGCCGACGGGTCAGGCGAACACCACCCGTCCGAACCTGTTCGGATTCCGGGACGTGGACAAGATTACCTATTTCACACCGCGTTTCGCCGGCTTCCAGTTGGGTGGTTCTTATGTTCCCGATGGAACCTCTGAAACGGGTTCCCTTGGAAATGGCCAGTATTCGGCCCCGAACCCCAAAGCCGGTCTTGATCGCAGTTGGTCAGCTGCGGCCAACTATGTCAACAAATTTGGTGCTGTTGACGTAGCGTTCTCCGCAGGTTATCAGGAGGGGAAAGTTTTTGGTGCTGCTGAAGATATGAGCGAATACTCTTTTGGTACTTCTATTGGCGTTGCAGGCTTCACAATCGGTGGTGGTTATAAACAGGTAAAGGACATAGCCGGTATTTCTGATAATGACAGCAAGGTATGGTCCGCAGGTCTGAAATACGGCATGGGTCCATGGGCAGTTGGTGTTCAGTACGCCAAGACGACTTTCGATCAGCTTCAGACTGTTGGTACGGGCACTCTTGATGATCAGGATACCTGGATCATCGGTGGTCAGTACACACTCGGCCCCGGAATCACGGCCTTCGGTGGTGTGCAGATGGACGACAACAACCTGACTGCAAGCTCGTCAACTCGTATGGCTGGCGAGACGAATACGTTCTTCGTTGGTACAGCTCTCTCCTTCTAATCTGAAGGTCGCTAGAGATAGAGGAGGGCAGGTTTTCCTGCCCTTCTTTTTTATTGGTATTTTGAATAACGCGGTTTCCGATAACCATATTCGCCACAGGAAAACCATGGGCAAGATAATCTGGTTGGCCTCCTACCCCAAGTCAGGAAATACCTGGACGCGAACCTTCATAAATAACCTGTTGCTTGATCCTGACGAGCCGGTCGATATCAACATTTTGTCCGATCTTACGCCCGGAGATGCGCGGAAATCCTGGTATGAAAAAGCGGCGGGCACACCCTATCATCATCTTTCCATGGGTCAGGTGGTCAGCTTGCGGCCCAAGGTGCATCACCTGATTGCCGGTTTGCAGGAAGACAAGGTTTTCGTAAAAACCCATTCCCTTTATGGCCAGCTGCATGGTGTGCCCTTGATTACCATGGATTGTACCGCCGGAGCCATTTATGTTATCCGAAATCCGCTGGACGTCGTTGTTTCGGTTGCATCTCATTTCGGCCTTGCAATCGAGGGCGCTATTCAGCTCATGAGTGATCCGAATGCGTTTCTGGATGAAGTGCCGACACTCGGCAGTATCCGTCAGCATTTTGGATCCTGGTCCGGCCATGCAAACTCCTGGACCCATTTCGACCGGGAAAAAATGCATGTCATGCGGTATGAGGATATGCAGGACAAGCCGGAGGAAACCTTTTCCAATATGGTGAAATTCCTCGGGCTGGACCTCCCGGAAGAGAGGATTGCCAAGGCGATTGAATTCTCCTCCTTTGATGTCGCGCGCAAACAGGAAGATGAAAAAGGCTTCAAGGAGCAATCGGCAAAAAATAATAAGTTCTTCCGGGTTGGCAAGGTCGGGCAATGGAGGGATACTCTGTCGGATGCGCAGATCGATCAGATTATCAATACGCATCAGGTGACGATGAAGTATTTCGGGTATCTTCCTGATTGAACGCCACGAACAATGTTGGGATAGAATTTTATGGGCGGGATTATCTGGCTGGCGTCTTATCCGAAATCGGGAAATACCTGGGTGCGGACGTTTCTTCATAACCTGTTACTCAATGCCGACCGGCCGGCGGATCTGAATGAGCTGACCAAATTCACGATCGGCGACGGCAACAAGGCCTGGTATGAGCAGGTGACCGGCCAGCCCTTCGACAGTTTCACCCCGGAAGAGATCGCCGCCCTGATCCCGCGGGTGCATCAGGCCTATGCGCGCACGCGTCCGGATTCGGTCTTCGTTAAAACCCACAACTGGCTCGGCACGGCGCATGGCGTGCCCCTGATCACGCCGGACTTTACGGCGGGCGCCGTTTACATCGTGCGCAACCCGCTCGATGTGGTGATTTCCCTCTCCGATCATTATGGCATGCCGATTGACCGGGGCGTGGAGATGATGACGGATGTCGAGGCCTATAGCGCCGAGACGGACCGCAAGCTTCCCGATTATCTCAGTTCCTGGTCCAATCATGTCACCTCCTGGCAGGCAATGGAAAAATCGCGGCGGCATATTATGCGCTATGAGGATATGCTCTACAAACCGGAACAGACCTTCGGCGCGCTTGCGAAATTCCTCGGCCTGAAACCCCCGAAGGAACGGTTGCGGCGCGCGATCAAGTTTTCCTCTTTCGATGCGTCCCGCAAGCAGGAGGACGAGAAAGGCTTTAACGAGCGTTCGGACAAGGCGGAGAAATTCTTCCGCGTCGGCAAGGCAGGACAATGGAAGACGACCCTGACCCCGGATCAGATCGAGAAAATCGTCACCGCCCACCGGGATGTGATGAAGGAATTCAAATATCTGCCACCCGGATACAAGTAAGTTTTTACAAAAAATTAACTATAAAATCGGCTCAAATGCAGAAACCAGGCTCTTATATATTACAAAATGCCTGATTTTAGAGTTTAAGGGAAAATCCGCCAATGACCAGCGACGCTTCGGACATAGACCGCGATATTACCGCAAATTTTGAGGAAATCCGCGCCCGGATCGATAAGGCGGCAAAGAAATGGGAACGTAATCCGGGCGATATCGACCTTATCGCCGTCAGCAAGCGGCAGCCGGATGCCGCCGTAGAGGCCGCCTTGCGTCTCGGCCACCGGCAGTTCGGTGAAAATCGCGTACAGGAAGCGCAGGAGAAATGGCCGGACTTCCGCGCGCAGTACCCGAATGTGGAATTACGCCTGATCGGCCCGTTGCAGACCAACAAGGCAAAGGACGCCGTGGCGCTTTTTGATATTATTGAGACGGTCGATCGACCTAAACTCGCGCGGATTCTCGCCAAAGAGATGGCATCGGCGGATCGGTCGCTGCCGGTGTATATTCAGGTCAATACGGGCAAGGAATCCCAGAAAGCCGGCGTTTTCCCCGAAGATGCCGACGCGTTCATCGCGGAATGCCGGGAGAGGCTTGGCCTCGACGTTGTCGGGTTGATGTGCATTCCGCCGCTGGAGGAGCAACCGGCCCCGCATTTTGCCCTGCTTGCGAAAATTGCGGCGCGAAACGGGCTGAGCCGTCTCAGCATGGGGATGAGCGCGGATTTTGAAACGGCGGTGCAGTTCGGGGCGACCTCCGTCCGGGTGGGAACCGCCCTTTTCGGAAGCCGCAGCGACACTTAACCCTAGGACGCCGCGATGCGGATTGCCGTGTCGCCCTCAATCGCCGCGAGCAGTTTCAGCAGGTCGGCTTTTTCAAGTGCAACACAGCCTTCCGTCGGGCCGTAATCCTTGCGCGCGACATGCATGAAAATGCAGCTTCCGGCGCCTTTGACGACCGGATCATCGTTATGACCAAGGACGACAACAAGATCATAGAGCTCATCCTCCCGCCAGAGGGTTTCATGGCGCGCCGCGAAGGGCAGGCGGACGGGGCGGTTATAGGCCTCATGATCCGGGTCATCGCACCAGCCGTCATTGCGGTCGATCGCTTGCGCGGGCAGGATGGTTTCGGGTTTTGCGACCCTGTCGGCGCGATATAGAAGTTTTCGAAGGGCGAAACGTCCCTCCGGGCTTGCATGATCGCCTTCGCGCTTGGCAGGCGTAACCCCGCTTTTGCCAAGGGCACAATCAAAGGCCAGATCGTTATAGGTCAGGAGGCCGCGCGATCCCTCCTTCTGCGTTACATAGATATCCATCGGGCAAGTCTAGTTCAGCCGGACGGGCCTGTCATGTCCTTGATTACGAGATCAGGGAGAGGGGTTGTTGTTTATGTCCCGATACCCCGCGGCAATGGCGCGGCTGTTTTCCATGGCGGCGGAGGTTTTCTGATAGGCATTGCTCGCCTCCGGCGCGGCTACGGCCTTTTCCGGGGGCGTGGCGAGGCGGAAACTCTGAAAGACCGCATGAAGCTGTTCTTCCGTCAGCTCCTGGGTCTGCATGGCCTTGGCCTTTTCCACATTCTGCAGAAGGTCGGGTTTCTCGCCCTTCCATTCCAGACCGATCGGGGTCGTCATCGTTTGTGGAACCTCATTCACCGCTTCGGGCTCGGGCAGAGGTGTCTGCATAACCGGCAGGACCGCCATTGGCGCCATGACGCCAGGGGCTGCCTCTGTCGCTTTCGCCGGAACCGTGCCCGCTTCTTCTTCTTCTGGGGCGACCGCAATCATCTCGGCGGGGGCCGCTTCCTCTTCATCGGAGAAAAGCGCCAGCATATGCGCGCCGATATCATGGCCGGTGGCATCCTCAATGGCGGAGTTGATAAAGGAGGCCGCAAGACCGATGCCGCCGCCGAAGATGGTGCCGCCGATCATGCGGGCACCCGGGCTGAGCTCATCGCCGGTAATTTCCCGATAGAGCGAGGAGATGCCGGGAATATGCTGAAGCGGATTGATGATGTCGAGAAAATCATCAAAGCCGAAGCCATCTTCGCCAAAGCCGCCCTCATCGGCGACCTTGTTGCCCGCCTCGTCCAGCTTTTCCGCCGGGACATATCGGGCAACCGGGCTGTTCGGCAGATCCCGGTCGAGATAGGCGTAAGGGTTATTCGTTACAGCATTTGTCAGCATTCAGTTCTCCTTGCCCGTAATATTCAGCAAGGAGCATGCCAGTTTTACGCCGTCATTTCGGGGGCAATCACTGTTCCGGATATGGAAAGCCCGGCAAATACTGCCGCCTGCGGGCAATTGGCCTTACAAATAATGCCCACTTCGCTTTTTCTTGGTGGCGAGATACAGCTCGTTATGGGTGTTGGAGGGGAA
>TARA_R110000824_G_scaffold3762_8_pt1 | contig 30445 bp, 26 predicted proteins | sample TARA_R110000824 | Tara Oceans TARA_R110000824 (sample SAMEA4397747) | marine metagenome | biome: Polar Biome; feature: [MES] marine water layer (ENVO:01000295) within the mesopelagic zone...; material: water (ENVO:00002006), including particulate matter (ENVO:01000060) such as......
AGCGCTCAAGCGGGTGGTCGAGGATCGCTTCGGCTATGTCCGGATCCGGGGCGAAATCTCGGGCTTCAAGCGGGCGGCGTCGGGCCATGTCTATCTCGCGCTGAAGGATGACAAGGCGGTGATCGACGGGGTGATGTGGAAGGGAAATGCCGGACGGCTGCCATTCCGGCCCGAAGACGGTATCGAGGTTGTCGTCTCTGGCAAGCTGACTACCTATCCCGGTCGCTCCAAATATCAGGTGGTGATCGATAAGATGGAGCTGGCGGGCGAGGGCGCGCTAATGGCCCTGTTCGAGAAGCTCAAGGCCAAGCTGCTCGCCGAAGGCCTGTTCGACCAGGACCGCAAGAAAGCGATCCCGTTCCTCCCGAAGACCATCGGCGTGGTCACCTCGCCGACCGGTTCGGTGATCCGCGACATCTTGCACCGTCTCGCTGATCGCTGCCCCAGCCATGTGATCGTCTGGCCGGTGCTGGTGCAGGGCGAAGGCGCGGCGAAACAGATTTCCCACGCCATTCGCGGCTTCTCCGAGATGGCGCCGGATGGTCCGGTCGCCCGGCCCGATCTGGTGATCGTCGCGCGCGGCGGCGGGTCGATCGAGGATCTGTGGAGTTTCAACGAGGAGATAGTGGTCCGGGCAGTGGCGGATTGCACGATCCCGATTATCTCCGCCGTGGGCCACGAGACCGACACGACGCTCTGCGATTTCGCCGCCGACCTGCGCGCGCCGACACCGACCGCTGCCGCGGAAATGGCGGTGCCGGTCCGCGCGGAATGGCTGGCCACGCTTGCCGAGGGCAAGGCGCGGATGGCGCGCAGCGTACAGCGCAGCCTGAGCACCGCGCAGGAACGGCTGGAGGCGCAGCGGCGGCTGATGCCGGCATTGACCGATCTGCTGCGACCGCATCAGCAGCGGGTCGACGAGACGTCCGAGCGGATGAAATATGGCATGAGCCAGAATATCGCCCACGCCCGCAGCCGCTTTGCCAGCAGCGCCGGGGCGTTGCGACCGTCCATATTGAAGCAGCGGCTTGTCCGTTCGCAGGAGCAATATAAACGGCTCGATCTGCCGGTAAGTCTGGTCCAACGGCCATTGGACGAAGCGCGGCTGCGGCTGGACGCTTTGTGGCGGCTGGCGCAGCAAGTCTCTCCCGATGGTCCGCTGAAACGAGGCTATGCCCGCGTGTCCGGTTCGAACGGCAGTCTGATCGCCAATCGTGCAGCAGCGATAAAGGCCGGCGATCTCAATCTGCATTTCCAGGACGGAAGTGTTGGCGCGACCGTGACGGACAAGCCGCCAGCTAAACCAAAGCCCGCGCAGCCTTCGGCCGACCGAGTCAAAAAAGCGCCGGATGACAGGCAGCAGGATTTATTCTAGGGGAAATTGCGTTAGGATTGGCCGACTGTGGCAATCATGACTGTAAATCGCAGGTAAAGGATTCAGGGAGTAAAAGCGTCCTATGTTAATGTCCAATCGCAACAAAGTGGCAAAGCTGCACTATATGCCCAACGGCTTCCGCCCGCTGTCGTCCGGCGACCATGTCCTCTGCGCCGTTACCGGTGAAGCGATCCCGCTCGACGAGCTTCGCTACTGGAGCGTTGAAAAGCAGGAGCCTTATGCCACCGCCCAGATTTCGGCGCAGGCCCATCTGCCGGAAAGCGAAAAGTGATCAGACGGTTTAAAACTGTTCTGGCCCTGCTCGCTATCTCCGCTGCCGCTGCACCAGCGGCCATCGTCTATGCCGAAACCGCCGACACCAACGACACCGATCAGTCGGCCTTCCGCGAAGCCGTGAAATTCGGCTTCAGCGGCGAAGCCATCCAGGGCGGCGTAATGATCGGCGACGCACCCGCCGGCACCCGCATCCTGTCTTTCGATGGCGAGCCCGTTCCGTTTGACGAAGACGGCAAGTTCATCATCGCCTTCAACCGCGACGCCGGACAGGCCGCCAACATCGTCGCAACGCTCGACAATGGCGAGACCGTTCGGAAATTCATCAACATTGCTCCCCGTAACTGGAAGATCGAGCATGTCAGCATCAACCGCCGCGCGACCACCCGCAGCGAAGCCTTTCTGGCGCGCCGTGGTCCCGAGCTGGAGCAGATCAACGCCGCACGCCATGTCACGAGCGACAGCAAGGGCTGGCGCGAAACCTTCATCTGGCCTGCAAAGGGCAGGATATCCGGCCAGTTCGGATCGCAGCGCATCTATAATGGCGACCCCGGCAGCTATCACAGCGGCGTAGACATCGCGGCTCCGGCCGGCACTTATTATGTTGCCCCCGCTGACGGCGTAGTGACACTGGCCGCATCCAGCCCGTTCACGCTGGAAGGCAATTTGCTGATGATCGATCACGGCATGGGGCTGAACAGCGCCTTTCTGCACAGTTCCGAGATTCTGGTCAAAGAGGGCCAGGTCGTGAAGCGCGGTGAACCGATCGGCCGGATCGGCTCAACCGGCAGCGCCACCGGCCCGCATCTGCACTGGTCGATGAAATGGAACGCAGCCCGGATCGACCCGATCCTGCTGACCGGGCCGATGGACTAGTTTCGGAAGATTTCGGGGGTCAGTTAGCCATCCGTTTGACCTTGAAGCCCCGGCCACCGTTCACCTTGGCCAAATAGCTCCCCAGCGCAGCGCGCTTTATGATAATCGTGTCTCCCGCTTCGGGGGTTCGAATGTCGCTGCTGGGAGCGCCGGTCTGTTGCCAAACCGCTCCATCTTCAAGGCGGATCAAAAATTTGCCGCTGGCAGTGATCCGAGCAGACTTGATGATTCCATCAATTGCATCGATCTGATCCCCTTCATCGCCATCACCGTCGAACAGTTTGATTCTCGGCAAGGTCAGTCCAAACAGGCCGCGCCGGGCTTCGCGCACTTGCTCGCGATCCGCAATGACAACCTGGTTGGTTGACTGGGCAGTTTGCAGGGCGGCAACTTTTTCGTCATAGCATGCCAGTCTGGCAGTGGACTGAGCAATATTCTTGCAAGCAACCAGATCGGTATAGATGGCCGGCGGCGCCGTCAGCGCTTTTCTTCGGTCAATTTCCTGCGCAACCGCAGGGCTACAGAGGCCAGCAGTTACAGCGACGGTCGTTGAAAGCACACCTGTGAAGAGCCATTTTGAACGAACCATTTCAATTTTCCTGTCGTTAGATCTCATGTTCTGTCTGGCATAAGCATAAGCGGTAGCAGAGGCAATTCAATGTTCTTCGAGCAAAGACGGATTGCAAAGCGCCAAAACTTACAATGGGAAAAGGCGCGAATACGGCCAGTTTCGGGGCCGTCGGGACTGTGACAAAATAGTTACAATCTGTACAAAAACCGCTGCCGAAGCTGAACAGGAGCTTTACAGGCCAGATGCCATGTTGCAATTGATCTTCAACTCGGTGGTCGAATCCGCGCGTTTGGGGCGTGCAGATTGCCATCGATCAACAACCAGGGATTGACCATAATGGTCTACCTCTCCAGAATAAGGGACTGGATTACATGAGAAAATTTTCAAACCTGAAAGCATCCGTTGCGCCTATGGTGCTCGGACTCGCTATGGTTTCTACTCCTGCCTTTGCGCAGGACCAGGATGCTGACGAGGCCGCTGGAAGCGTCATCGTTGTTACCGGTTCGCGTATTGCGCAGCCTAACCTGACGTCTTCGTCGCCATTGTCTGTCACCACTGCGGAACAAATTACCCAGACCGGCCTGACCCGTCTGGAAGACGTTTTGAACACGCTTCCACAGCTTGAAGCCGCTCAGACCGCTTTCGTTTCAAATGGTGCAACCGGTACTGCTACACTCGATCTTCGTGGTCTGGGTTCAACTCGTACGCTGGTTTTGATCAATGGTCGCCGTTTGCAGCCTGGTTCTACCAACGCTGTTGCAGCTGACATCAACCAGATTCCAGGTGCGTTGGTTGAGCGTATTGACGTAACAACTGGCGGTGCATCTTCGGTTTACGGTGCTGACGCTGTTGCCGGTGTTGTCAACTTCATCATGAAGAAAGATTTCCAGGGTATCCAGCTTGATGCCGGCGTTTCTTACTACATGCATCAGAATAGCGACACGTTCGTTACCGATCGTTCTCAAGCGCGCGGTTTTGATGTACCTACCGACCTCGCTTTTGATGGTCGGTCATTCAACGTCGACTTGGCGATGGGGTCTGAATTTGCTGAAGGTCGCGGTAACGCCGTTGCTTATGCTACCTATCGGAAGATTAGCCCGGTTTTCCAGGGCGATCGCGACCATTCTGTTTGCGCTCTGAACGGCACCGGAACATCATGCGGTGGTTCATATAACTCGCCAAATGCAAACTTTGACCTCTATCCGGTCATTGGCGGCGCGACCGATTTTGACTTCAACGCGTTTCTGACTCCCAATGCCTCCGGCGACGGATTTGTGGATGCAGGTTCTAATCTTTATAACTACGCGCCTGTAAACTATTTCCAGCGTCCTGATGAGCGTTACACAATCGGCGCATTCTTGGACTATGAAGTTAGCGAGAGCTTCCACCCTTATATGGAACTGATGTTCATGAGCGACCGTTCGGTTGCTCAGATCGCTCAGTCCGGCACATTCTTTGCTGAGCCATATAATTTCTCCTGCGCTACAGGCAATCCGGCGATCAATGCATCGCAGCTCGCAGTTCTTTGCGATCCAGCTAGCTATGTAAACGGAGCCGGTGTCTCCCCAACTGCTCCAGTTGAGGGATTTGAAGCTTATATTGGTAAGCGTAATGTTGAAGGTGGTGGTCGCCAGAGCATCATCCAGCATGATAGTTTCCGGATCCTTTCGGGCGCTAGTGGCGACATTGGTGGCGGTTGGGCATATGATGCTTCGCTGCAATATGGCCAGTCATCATTGTCCAACACCTACAAGAATGACTTTCTTCTTCCAGCAGTTGCGGATGCCGTTAATGCGGGCACCTATCTTGTCTGGCAGAATGGTCTGGTAACTCCTGAATTCGCGCAAACTTTGGGCGCTACAGCTACTCGTACGGGTGTTACAAAAGAATTCATCGCCAACGCTTATGTAACAGGCGACCTTGGATTTGCGATTGCGAACGACCCGGTTGCAGTGGTATTTGGTGCGGAATATCGTAACGAAATTTACACGGCCGTATCGGATTATGTCTATGAAAATGGCTTGCTGGCCGGTCAGGGTGGTCCAACACCTTCGGTTGCAGGTGAATATGACGTTTTCGAACTGTTTACCGAGACTTCCATTCCGTTGCTTCAGGACACCAGCTTCGCCCGCGATCTGCGTTTGGATCTTGGATATCGCTATTCCATGTATAGCGTTGCCGGTGGATCTTCACCTAAGACACACACTTACAAGGCTCAGCTGAACTGGGAAGTAAACGATTTGCTTCGCCTTCGGGGTGGTTACAACCGCGCCGTTCGCGCACCTAATGCAATCGAACTGTTCACTCCTTCTAGCTTAGGCTTGTGGAGCGGAAGCGATCCGTGCGCAGGCGCGGCTCCAACTCTGACTGCAGCTCAATGTGCACTGACCGGCGTTTCGGCCACGCAATATGGCTCGGTAAGTGCTAGCCCTGCATCACAGAACAACGGCTTGTTCACGGGATCGACATCGTTGAACCCTGAAAAGGCAGACACGTTCACGGCAGGCTTTGTGTTGACACCTACTGACAAAATCAGCCTTTCTGTCGATTACTACAGAATCAAGATGAGCAATGTGATTGGTGTCTATCCGCAAGAACAGTTGATCAAGGATTGTGCAACTGGCGCAGACCCATCGCTCTGTTCACGGATTGTGCGTTCACCAGCCGGCAATTTGTGGCTCGGTCAGGATGGATATGTAGAATCCGCGACACAGAACCTTGCTGGTCGTGATTTCCAAGGGATCGACGTTGCTGCTTCAGCTGCCGTTCCTCTGGGTGCCGGATCGGTCAACTTTGGCCTAACCGGAAGCTATCTCATCAAGAAAGCTTATCAGGATGCGCCAACAACGGCTGAATATGATTGTGCTGGCACATTCAATTCCACCTGTTTTGTGTCGCCAAAATGGCGCCATACGTTCCGCGTTACTTATCGTGCTCCAGAAACCTTCTCGGTTACTGCGAAATGGCGTTATATTAATAAAGCGGATGCAACGGATATTGATGGTTCGGCGATCTCAGCTGCCAATGGCGCTTCCAAAATTAAGGCTCAAAACTATTTTGACCTTTCTTTGAATGCTGACGTCAGCGACAATTTTGAGCTGAACATCGGTGCCAACAATATCATGGACAAGAACCCTCCATTGGTTGGTGGTAACTATTCCACGAATGGTAACACCTACGCCGGTTTCTACGACACCTTGGGTCGTTATGTCTTTGTCGGTGTTTCGCTGAAATACTAATCTGACGCTAAATTAGAACCACGAAAAAGGGCGGTACCGAAAGGTACCGCCCTTTTCTTTTGGCAAAATATGTCTGTTGGGTTTCAATATTGGGAAGTGAAGAAAGAGAATGCACCTTTGCAATCCCCTGACATTTTTATTCTACAGACAGGATATCGAACGCGACGGTGAGGCGCTCGCCTGCTGGAAATGGCCGTGTTCCATGCCACAAAATTGACGGGAAAAGCGCCAAACGCCCGACCTTCGGCTCGATCATTGTTATCGGTTCCAAATCGAGGTTAAGATCGTTCGGTGGTTTCCCAAATTCCAGCCAACCTTCGGCTGTATCTGCTGTGGCACCGATGGTATCGGGAAGCGCGACATAGAGTGCGGAGCTCATCCAACCCTGATTATGACAATGCGCTTCATGGAAGCCTGAATTTTGAAGCCTGATTGACCAGCTACCTGCATAGCGCACGGTGTGCCTGGGTCCGGACAGAAAAGGGTGAGTCGGGTCGACGGGTGGCAAGTCTGCCACAGCTTGCATCACTGCATCATGGACCATCTCTCGAAGCTTGACGATCTCGGGATCAACCCGGGCGAAAAGATGTCCATCCGTCTGTGTCCCGCCGCGCGGGCTTTGGTCAAAGGGATGTTGCGCCATATTACCGTGCAATTGCCTTAGCCGTTGTACAAGCTGGCCTTGCAACGACGGGAAATCCGGAAGGTCAACAAAGCTAACCAACTGCCCTTGGGCCTCCAGCCAATCCAATCGCGGATCCGCCATGACCCGCCAGAGCGTCCAGACATATACCCAGCTATCCATATCATTAAATTGGATCGCATGACGTTCGGCAATCGCACAAGCTTCTTCAAACTGATGCTTGCGAATCAAATGTCGAATATAGCTAATATGTGGCAACTGCGACTCATCGAGGCTTTGGAAAAGCGCATCTGCGTTCTCGAAATCTTTGCCCGTAGAGGTTATCTCAGCCAGGGCACCGCGCAGCAACGGCGGAAGCTCTATCAGATTTGCTCGCCGGGATGCGACTTCAACCGCATTGGCACTTCCCTGCATTTTGGCAATATCCTGCAAGCGGGCGAGCCAAAGAAAATCGTCTGTCGGCAGACGTGAACAAGCGCGCTCATATCCCGATAACGCCTCTTGGGTTTCGCCTGACTGCCAGGCAATTCGTGCTCGTAATTTCCAGCCATCCAGCCAATCGGGTTGTTGGTCAAGCTGGGCGTCGAGGTAATTGAGCGCCGCCTCGGTGCCGTCCCGATGCCATATGGCAGCCGCCAACCCTTGGGTTACTGCGATATCTGAAGGGTCATGCTTTTTGGCTGCCACATAGGATGTGACTGAATCGCCCCGTCCCCCATCAAGCTCTAACCTTGCCTTCAAATGCAAAGCACCGCTTTGCTGGGGATTAAGTTTTAACACAGTCTCGGTTTCGCGCAGCGCCGAAGCTGTTTGATCAATATTCTGCAGGAATAGCGCGTATCGATGAAGCAGAGCCGTGCTATTTGGAAACTGGGCGGACAACTTGTCATAAGCCGCTATCGCCGCCTTTTCGCCAAACTGTCTGTGGAGAAAACCAATCCGGGCTGTGCAGATATCTACACGTTCGGGCGCTCGCTTCCATGCTTCGACGAAACTCTTGTCCGCTTCCGATATATATCCCAGTTTCTCTTGCAGTGCAGCATGATTTGCACAGAGATAGGGATCAAGCGGCGGCTGTTCGATGCTCCGCGCAAGCAAAAATTTGGTGTTCGCTTCTGTCTCTCTTTGCAAGCTGCGCAAAGCAAGCGCCTGCAAATGAATGACCGCTACATGCTGGCCAATGATCTTTTCGAGTGCCGACAAATGATCAAGCGCTTCTTGACCGCGCCCGCCATCCAGCGCTTCCCGCGCCATGTTGAAAAGATCATTCGGCGAAGCTGTGCTTGTCAAATGCGCGTAATTCTCATCGTAAGGGTAGAGTTACCCATCATTCCCGATTTGCGGAGCACCTTGATTGCCGCGCTTTTCGCGCATTGCCTTGGCGTTTTCACTGCGATCCTCGGCCCAGTCTGCAGCGGTTTTGCAAATTCTTGTTTTGTTTATACGAGAGCCGGTGTCTGCAAATGTTTTGCAAATTTGCTTATCGGCGTCAGCTACAGCCTTATCACTCTTGTCTTTCCCGAACGCAGGTACCGCAGCGCAAACAGCGACAGAGAGACCAATGGCAATTAAACTATTTTTCATTTCATCTACCTCGACTACAATATCGACTTTGCATAACGGAATCGCGCAAAATTGTCCAGTCTCAGCGCAGTTTCTTCTCAGACTGTCTTCACAGGACCGTCAGCACCAGTGCACCATCGCCTTCTTCCACATTGACCACCGAACCATCGGGGACTTCGCCGCGCAACAGTTTGTCTGCCAGCGGATCCTGAAGATATTTCTGGATCGCGCGTTTCAGCGGCCGTGCGCCGTAGACCGGGTCATAGCCGACCCGTCCCAGCCAGCGCCTGGCAGCGTCGGTAAGTTCCAGTTCGATCTTCCGGTCCTTGAGCAATTTCTGCACCCGTAGAACCTGGATATCGACAATCGGTGCCATATGTTCTTCGGCAAGCCGGTGGAACAATATGATTTCATCAAGCCGGTTTAGGAATTCGGGCCGGAAATGCGCGCGAACGACTTCCATCACCTGTGGTTCGACATCCTTGACCGTCTCACCATCCTTCATGTTCGCCATATACTGGCTGCCGAGATTGGAGGTCAGGATGATCAGCGTGTTGGAGAAATCCACCACCCGGCCCTGACCGTCGGTCAGCCGACCGTCGTCGAGTACCTGCAGCAGCACGTTGAACACATCGCTGTGCGCCTTTTCGACCTCGTCAAACAGGATCACCTGATAAGGGCGCCGGCGAACTGCTTCGGTCAGCACGCCGCCTTCGTCATAGCCAACATAGCCCGGAGGGGCACCGATCAGGCGCGATACGCTGTGCTTCTCCATGAATTCGGACATGTCGATGCGGACCATCGCCTGATCGTCATCGAACAGGAAGCCGGCTAGCGCCTTGGTGAGTTCGGTCTTGCCGACACCGGTGGGGCCGAGGAACAAGAAGCTGCCCAATGGACGATTTGGATCCTGCAATCCGGCCCGGCTGCGACGGACGGCAGCGGATACCGCCGCGACCGCATCCTTCTGGCCGATCACGCGCTTGCCGATCAGCTCTTCCATCGCCAGCAGTTTCTCGCGTTCGCCTTCGAGCATCTTGTCGACGGGAATGCCGGTCCACTTCGAGACCACTGCGGCAATATCTTCGGACATCACTTCTTCGCGCAGCATCGCCCCTTCGGAGGCCCCAGCGGCTTCTTCCAGTGCTTTTTCGAGATTGGGAATCGTTCCGTAGCTGAGCTCGCCGGCCTTGGCGAGATCACCGGCGCGTTCGGCCTGCTCCAGCTCGAGCCGAGCGTGGTCTAGCTTCTCCTTGAGATTCGCTTCGGCGTGGATCTTGTCCTTCTCGCCCTGCCAGCGCGTGGTCAGTTCAGCGCTATGCTGTTCGAGCTCGGCCAATTCTTTCTTGAGCGTTTCCAGACGTCCCTTGGATGCATCATCGCTTTCCTTGGAAAGCGCTTCGCGCTCGATCTTCAACTGGATGATCCGCCGGTCGAGATTCTCAATCTCTTCCGGCTTGGATTCGACTTCCATACGGATGCGTGAAGCCGCTTCGTCCATCAGATCGATTGCTTTGTCGGGCAGGAAGCGGTCCGAAATATAGCGGTTCGACAGGGTCGCCGCGCTGACAATCGCACCATCCGTAATCCGCACGCCATGGTGCAGCTCATATTTTTCCTTCAGCCCGCGCAGGATCGAAATCGTATCCTCGACCGTAGGCTCGCCGATGAATACCGGCTGGAACCGCCGTTGCAAGGCAGCGTCTTTTTCGACATATTTCTGATATTCATTGAGCGTGGTTGCACCGATGCAATGCAGTTCACCACGTGCGAGGGCCGGCTTGAGCAGATTGGAGGCATCCATCGAGCCTTCCGACGCACCCGCACCCACCAATGTATGCATCTCGTCAATGAACAGGATGATTTCGCCCTCGGCTCCGCGCACTTCGTCGAGCACGCTCTTCAGTCGCTCTTCAAACTCGCCGCGATATTTCGCGCCGGCGATCAACGAACCCATATCGAGCGACATCAACCGGCGATCCTTCAGACTGTCCGGCACATCGCCATTGGCAATGCGTAGCGCTAGGCCTTCGGCAATGGCGGTCTTGCCGACGCCGGGTTCACCGATCAGCACCGGGTTATTCTTGGTCCGGCGAGCCAATATCTGGATCGTGCGCCGGATTTCCTCGTCGCGGCCGATCACCGGATCGAGCTTGCCGTCGCGGGCGGCCTGGGTCAGGTCGCGAGTATATTTTTCCATCGCTTCATAGGCATCCTCGGCCGAAGCCGTGTCTGCCGAGCGACCGCCGCGCAGATCGTTGATTGCGCTGTTCAGCGCTTCGGCGGTCACGCCGGAGGACAGCAGCGCCTTGCCCGCTGCGGTATCCTTGGACAATAGGAGTGCGAGCAGCAACCGCTCAACCGTCACATAGCTGTCGCCCGCCTTTTCGGCGATCTGCTCAGCCTGATCAAGCACGCGAACCGCGTCATTATTCAGGCCGGGCGTCTGCTGAGCGCCGCCGCCGGAAACCGCAGGAATCTTGGCCAGTACCGCATCAATTTCCTGATGCGCCTTCTTGGCATCGCCGCCCGCCTTGGTGATCAGCCCCGCTGCCATGCCCTGGTCGTCTTCGAGCAGCGCCTTGGCCAGATGGGCAGCAGTAATCTGCTGGTGGCTCATCCGGATTGCGACGGTCTGGGCGGATTGCAAAAAGCCCTTGGCGCGGTCAGTGAATTTCTCAAGGTTCATCGGTTCATCCTGTTCAATCTCAGTATCTTGTCATAAATATGGTGTTGCAGTCGTGCAACACAACCATATTGATGACTTTTTCCGTCGGGTTGATATGGTAAGCGCTTCGCAGAGTAAAAGTGCACACAGCTTATGATGCTGTCGAAGAGGAAAAAATACGTGAAAACACTTAAGCGGGCAGGCGTCGGGCTGCTCATTTTTCTTGTGCTGGTGGCAATCGGTCTCTCTGTCTGGGAGCCGTTAAGCGTGCACGAAGCCACTCCGCCGCCGGAGGGCACATATGAAGCCCGCATCGTTCGCGATGAATTCGGTGTTCCGCATATTTTCGGCAAGACCGATGCCGATGTTGCCTATGGTGTGGCTTATGCCCATTCCGAAGATGATTTTTCGACGCTGCAGGAAGTGACTGCAATGACGCGGGGCCGGATGGCGACGCTCAACGGTGCGGACAGCGCGCCGATCGACTATATCGCCGCGTTGCTGGACGTGCGCGGTACGGTGACCCGCAAATATGATAATCTCCCGCAGGATGTCCGCGTATTGCTCGACGGCTATGCGTCCGGGCTCAATGCTTATGCTGCGGAGCATCCCGAAGAGGTCAAGCTGGCCAAATTATTTCCCGTCAATGGCCAGGATATTGCCGCAGGTTTCGTGCTGCGTTCGCCGTTTTTCTTTGGCCTGAATAATCCGATCGAAGCGCTGGTCCAGAACGAACCACTCCCGCGTGAAGGCGGCCCCACCCTGACCGAGGAGCAGGCAAAGCCAACCATCCATCCGCTCAGTCCGGATAAAATCGTTGATGAAAAGACGGTCACGCCGGTCGGCCCCGACCCGGATGAAAATGGCTCCAATGGCTATGCAATTGCGCCCGAAAGATCTCCCGACGGCAAGACCCGTCTGATCTCCAATTCGCACCAGCCGCTGCGCGGCAATGTCGCCTGGTACGAGCTGGTTGTGCACAGCGAGCAGGGCTGGGACTTCGCCGGTGCCAATTTTCCGGGATCACCGTTCCCGTTTCTCGGCCATAATAAATATCTCGGCTGGACCAACACGGTCAACCGGCCTGATCTGGTTGATATCTACAAGCTGACGCTGAACGACAAGCAAGACGCCTACCGCTTTGACGGCGAATGGAAGCCGCTCGAAAAGAAGCGCGTCTGGTTGAAAATCAAGTTCGGACCCTTTGTCATTCCCTATCCGCAGATCGCCTATCGCTCGATCCACGGGCCGGTGATCATGAACGAGAGCGGGGCTTACGCGCTCCGCTATGCCGGTATCGACGAGCTCGATATGCTGACCCAATATTACCGGATCAACAAGGCGACCAATTTCGACGAATGGCAGGCGGCGATGGCGGGGCAGGGGGTGCCGGCGACCAATTTCATCTATGCCGATGCCAAGGGCAATATCGGGATGTATTATAACGCGATGTTCCCCGACCGGCCCGAAGGCTATGATTGGCGCAGTATATTGCCCGGCGATACGTCGGCGACGCTGTGGCAAGGGACCTTGCCGTTCACCCGTGTCCCCGCTCTGGTCAATCCGGCCTCGGGCTATGTCATGAACTCCAACAACACGCCCTATATTGCAGCGGGGCCGGGCGACGAGCTCAAGCCGGACAATTTCTCGCCGCTGCTCGGTGTCGAGGATGACGAAACCAACCGTTCGCGCCGGTCAATCCTCTTGCTCGAAAGGGCCAATGCCGATGGCAAGATCACCGATGCCGAATTGTGGGCCGTTAAATATGACACCGGCTACGAAAAGGCGGGTTACGCGAAAAACTGGCTCGACAGGATTGCCGCACTCAACCTGAAGGACAGCGCGAAACTGCTGAAGGCGCAGCAATTGCTGGCCCAGTGGGACTGGAATCTCGACGGCAAGGGCGCCGCAGACGCGCTCGCCCTGATGGTGTTGCGTCCGGCGAACAAGTCGCATTACAACCGCGGCAAAATGCCCGATCCGCGGCAGATATTGGAAGAAACGGTTGACCATCTGACCCAATATTTCGGCAAGATCGATCCGCCGATGATGAAGGTGCTGCGGATGCGGCAGGGCACGGTCGATCTGCCGGTCGACGGCGGCAACGACACGATCCGCGCCTCGACCCTCTGGGATGTAGAGGAGGATGGACGGCTAAGCGTGCGCCATGGCGACAGCTTCATCATGTTCATGGAATGGGCGAAGGACGGCAAGGTCCACTCCCGCTCGATCCAGCCTTTTGGAGCCGCAACCACCCGGACGGATTCCCCGCATTATACCGACCAGATGCAGCTGTTTGTCGACAAGAAGCTGAAGCCGGTGTGGTTTGATCCGAAGGATCTGGAGAAGCATAAGATGAGCGAAAAGAGGGTGGGTAACGGCAAGAAATGATGTGCTCCGCACTTGATGCGGAGCTCTGGAGGCAAGCGCCATGGCAATTTCATGACCAAAGTCGGCTACGTCTATCTTATGGCCAACCGCCGACGCGGAAAAACCTATCTCGGCGTCACCAGCCATCTCGTCCAGCGCGCCTATCAGCATCGCAATAAGCTGATCGAGGGATATTCAAAGGAGCATGACTGCAGCTTGCTGGTCTGGTTTGAAGCCCATGACGACATTCAGGACGCAAGAGCCAGAGAATGGAAGCTCAAAAAATGGCGAAGGAAATGGAAACTGGAATTGATAGAAGAGCAAAATCCCGAGTGGCGCGATCTATTCGACGATATCGCCTAGCCCGCAGGGCTCCGCGTCAAGCGCGGAGCACAGTATCATCAGCGCTCGCTAGAACAAGCGCTGTGCTCCGCACTTGATGCGGAGCTCTGGAGGCAAACAGGGCAGGCCAATAGCTAAGGTACCAAAACCGTATCCACCGCCTCCGGCAATAAATCCGGATAATCGGTAATATAATGCAGCCCCCGGCTTTCCTTCCTCGCCAGGGCTGACTTCACGATCAGGTCCGCGACCTCGATCAAATTCCGCAGTTCGATCAAATCCTGGGTCACCCGGAAATTGCCATAATATTCCTGTACTTCGCCGCGCAGCAGGTCGATGCGGTGCTGGGCGCGTTCGAGGCGTTTGGTGGTGCGGACGATGCCGACATAATTCCACATGAAGCGGCGGATTTCGGTCCACGTCTGCTTGATCACCACTTCTTCGTCGCTGTCGGTGACTCGGCTTTCGTCCCATGCACGGATCGCTGGCGGGGAGGGGAGCTCATCCCAATGGGTGGCAATGTCCCGCGCTGCAGCATCGCCGAACACGAAACATTCCAGCAGGCTGTTGGATGCCAGCCGGTTGGCGCCATGCAGGCCGCTCTCGCTGGCTTCGCCGGCGGCATAAAGGCCGGGCAGGTCGGTGCGACCCGCAAGATCGATTAAAATCCCGCCGCAGGTATAATGTTGCGCTGGCACCACCGGGATCGGCCCGGTCGTCATGTCGATGCCAAGCCCGATCAGCTTTTCATAGATATTCGGGAAATGGCCCTTCACAAATTCCGGATCGCGGTGGGAGATGTCGAGATCGACATAATCCAGCCCGAGCCGCTTGATTTCGTGGTCATTGGCGCGCGCGACAATATCGCGCGGCGCCAGTTCCATGCGCTCCGGATCAAAGCGATCCATATAGCGATCGCCCGCTTCATCGCCTGCATCGGCTGGCAGTTTCAGATGTCCGCCTTCGCCCCGCACCGCCTCGGTGATCAGGAAATTCTTGACCTCGAGATTATAGAGGCAGGTCGGGTGGAACTGCATCATTTCCATATTGGAAACGCGTGCTCCGGCGCGCCAGGCCATGGCGATGCCGTCGCCGGTCGCGCCGCGCGGTGCGGTCGAGAACAGATAGGTCCGGCCAGCGCCGCCGCTCGCCATGATCGTCGCGCGCGAGGTCAGTGTCTCGACATGGCCGGTTTCATTGTCGAGCGCGTAGACACCCCAGACATTTTTCGCGCCAGTCGGAACCTCCGCATGGCGGTCGACGATCAGGTCGATCGCGACCATATGCGGTCTGAGCGTGATATTAGGATGGGCTGCAGCGGTATTCTGCAACGCTTCCTGCACCGCCCAGCCGGTGGCATCATCGACATGGACAATCCGCCGGTGACTGTGTCCGCCTTCCCGGGTGAGGTGGAGCACTTCCGCCTCCTTGTTGAACGGGACCCCCATATCCTCCAGCCGGGCAATCGCGGCTGGCGCATTTTCAACCACAAATTCGACAGTTTCGCGGCGGTTAAGACCAGCACCCGCGACCATCGTGTCATTGATATGATTTTCGAATGTGTCACCGGCATCAAGCACGGCGGCAATCCCGCCCTGCGCCCATGACGTCGAACCGCCGGTAAGTTCACCCTTGGCCAGCACCAGCACCTTGTGGGTGCGGGCCAGAGTGATTGCTGCGCTCAGTCCGGCCGCGCCGGAACCGACAATGATTACGTCGTGGTTCAATTGATTGTTTCCGTTCGTCCAGAGCTTGTCGAAGGGTGTTTCTCCGCTGACAGGGGTCGTTTGACAGTTTCACCCCGAACGGCCTTGGCGGCAAACATCATTTTTACGCCGCTTTGTCGCGGGTGAGGTTGAGAAACACATCCTCGAGATCCGCTTCCCTCGTGGTGACATCGACAATGGCGAAGCCCCGTTCCTGAATCGCTGCCATCACGCCGCCGGCATTGGTGCGATCCTTGTTATAGGTCACTGCCACGGTACGCGGGCCGATGATCTCGGCTTTTTCGAATAAAATATTGGCGAAGGAAACCGCATCCTGCGCTTCACTAATGTCGCGGTCGAGGGTCAGCTCGACCAGCTTTTCGCGGGCCATATCGACCAGCTCGGGTGTCGGCTTGTTGGCGATCAGCTTGCCATGGTTGATAATCGCGATCCGGTCGCAGAGATTTTCCGCTTCTTCCAGATAGTGGGTCGTCAGCACGATCGTCACCCCCGCCTTGTTGAGCTCCACGACATATTCCCAAAGCTGCTGCCGCAGGTCGATATCGACGCCTGCTGTCGGCTCGTCGAGCACCAGAATCGGCGGCGAATGGACCATCGCCTTGGCCACTAGCAGCCGGCGCTTCATACCGCCCGACAAGGTGCGGGCATAAGCATCGGCCTTGTCTTCCAGATGCACGGCGCGCAGCAATTCCATCGTTCTGCGTTTTGCTTTCGGGACACCATAGAGTCCGGCCTGCACTTCCAGCGCTTCCGACGGTGTGAAAAAAGGATCAAAAATGATTTCCTGCGGCACGATCCCGATCGAAGCCTTGGCATTGCGCGGGCTGTCATCAATATCGAAGCCCCAGATGCTGGCGCTACCAGAGGTTTTGCGTACCATGCCGGAAAGAATGTTGATCAGCGTCGATTTGCCGGCGCCGTTCGGACCCAGAAGACCGAAGATCGAGCCGCGCGGAACATCAAAATTAATGTCATCGAGCGCCTGTTTGCCACCGGCATAGATTTTTGAGAGATTCTGGATCGAGATTGCTGCGTTTGTCATGCGCTTCGCATAAACATCTTGTCGTGGACAATCAAAGGCTTTGCTATTTTTGGTTCGATGATCTGAGGAACATGCAATATTGGCGGAATTGTGGACTCCCATGTCCTGCATTTTTAGCCGACGATCGGCTACGGAAAGCGGAACGGATCGCAGCCCCTTCATGTATATATAAGGATTATAGCGAATCTCGAGCGGTGGGCGAGAGTGTAAACAGCCGTTAACCCTGATGTTCAACAATATTTACCAGTTTACCTATATATAGCGCTGTTGATGAAATACGGGGATTCTTCTGCTCGGACCAACGGGTCTTGGATAAGGTGCGTGGCATTGCTACCACTTTGCGCGAGCTTCTGCATCCCGCTGACATCCGTGGAAGCCGCATCCGGCAGTGGTCAAACCCGGACGATCGTAAGCCAGGGCGTCACCATCACGAAGACAGCAGACCTCCACTTCGGGAATTTTGCAGCAGGCACGTCTCTGAGTCGATTTCGGATAGATCCGGACAGCGATGCGGTCACCCAGATCGGCGGCAATGCCGTGTCATTGGGCGGAACCCGTACATCGGCTTCTTTTACAGCTTCGGGCACGCCGCACGATACCGTGCGCATGACAGTCAGCCAGAACCAGATTGATCTGATCCGTGTTGGCGGGAGTGAAACCATGCGCGTCGATCAGTTCCGGTTTGATGGTGGCAATGGCACGCGCAACCGGACGCTGAGCGCCAGCGGATCAGCCGAATATAAGCTCGGCGGAAGGCTGACCATAAATGCCAATCAGGCTGGTGGAGCCTATGTTGGAAGCTTCAATATAACTATCGACTATCAATAGTCAGTATCTGGAAACCCATTGCGTTACCGGGAAATTAACCATGCGGGTAAAGGCAAAATTGTAGCAATCGATATAAGACAGTTAACAACCGATATAGGACAGATTTTGTGATGACCAGAGACCAACTTCTATCCCGCCTTCTCGGCGGCCTGCTTTTTGTCCTTATCGTGCTGACAAGCGCGCCAGCTGCTTTTGCGCAAACCGATACGGCCGAAACCGACGCTGTAGTGGTCAGTCCGCTTTCCCTTGTTCCGGTTGAAGATCTCAATTTCGGCAATTTGATTCCCGGAACGACCGGCGGAACCGCGGTTATAAGCCCCGCCGGAGGACGGACGGTGTCCGGCTCGGTTGTCGCTGCCGGGGGAACGGTCAATAATGCCGAATTTCAGGGCTACGGAACACGCAACCGCTTTGTCTATATCAGCACCGCATCGGCTACCTACAGACTGGACCGGATCGGGGGAGGCGGCAATATGCGGCTGCGATCCCTGACGTTGCAGGCGGACAACCTGAACCCGGTAAATTTTCCCGGCCTGTTCCGCATAGCATCGACAAATGTGATCACGCTGAGAATTGGCGGTACACTGGAAGTGGGCGCCAATCAGCGCGGCGGCGTCTATCAGGGCACATTTCCGATCACGATGAACTATTACTGATATTTGCGGGATTGCGCGGTGAGCGATCCATTGCTAATCGCACTACCATGATTGACGCTCCTGAAATTGTCAGAACAGCCAAGAAGCGCAATGCTTGCGACGGCGCTACCGATATTCCGGGCGGCGCAGCCCTTGGTCACCCGCGTGTGTGGCTCGAGATTGACGAAAAAGGCTATGTCGACTGCGGCTATTGTGACCGGCGATTCGTTTTGACCGGCGGTCCCGCCGACCTCAGCGCAGCACAGCCCGAAGAATAATCCGACATAGGGGGTGCAAGGCCTCCGATTCATTTCTATATGGATAGGATGATAAAAAACCTTGATCCCCGCTCGTTTCTATATCGTCCCGATGGCCTAGACCCGGAGCGCGCCAAAGCGCTTGTCTCCAACAGCCTGTCTGCTTGTGATGATGGCGAACTCTATCTGCAATATAGTGCGGTAGAGAGTTTCGGTTTTGACGATGGCCGTCTGAAAACCGCCGACTATAGCACCGACAGCGGTTTCGGCTTGCGTGGTGTATCGGGCGAGATGACCGGCTTTTCCCACAGCAACGAAATCAGCGAGGCGGCGATCAAACGCGCTGCCCAGACCCTGCAATTGCTCGACCCGGCGAAAGGCGAGAAAGCGCCGCCTCCGCGTGGCAATAACCGCCATTTATATGGCGAAGCCAACCCGCTGGAAGCGATCCCGTTCGCCAAAAAGGTCGCTCTCTGCCAGCAGATTGATGCGGCTGCCCGCGCCCGCGATCCTCGCGTTGCTCAGGTTTCCGTCGGTTTGTCCGGCAGCTGGAGCGTCGTGGAAATCGTCCGTCCCGACGGCTTTGTCGCGACCGATGTCCGCCCTCTGGTGCGGCTCAACGTCTCGATCGTAGCCGAGCAAAATGGCCGCCGTGAAAGCGGCAGCTTCGGCATGGGCGGGCGTTATCTCTATGACGATCTGTTCGAAGAAGCGCGCTGGAACCGCGCGGTCGATGAGGCCTTGGCACAGGCTCTGGTCAATCTTGAAAGCGTAGATGCTCCCGCAGGCGAACAGACCGTCCTGCTCGGCCCCGGCTGGCCCGGAATCATTCTCCACGAAGCGATCGGCCATGGCCTCGAAGGCGACTTCAACCGCAAGGGCACCAGCGCTTTTTCCGGCAAGATCGGCCAGCGCGTGGCTGCGCCCGGCGTCACCGTGGTCGACGATGGTTCGATCCGGGAGCGGCGCGGCTCGCTCAGCATCGACGACGAAGGCACGCCGACACAGGAAAATGTCCTGATCGAGGACGGCATTTTGAAATGCTATATGCAGGACCGGCTCAACGCGCGTCTGATGGGCGTTCCGGCCACCGGTAACGGGCGTCGCGAAAGCTATGCCCATGCACCGATGCCCCGCATGACCAATACGTTCATGCGTGGCGGCAATGACGATCCGGGCGAACTGATGAGCCGCGTCAAAAACGGCATCTACGCCAAAAGCTTTGGCGGCGGGCAGGTCGACATTGTCTCGGGCAAATTCGTCTTCTCCTGCACCGAGGCTTACAAAATCGAGAATGGCAAGCTCGGCGCACCGATCAAGGGCGCGACCCTGATCGGCGACGGCCCGACCGTACTGACCAAAGTGTCCGGTATCGGCAACGACATGGCGCTCGACGAAGGCATCGGCATGTGCGGCAAGGGCGGCCAGTCCGTGCCAGCTGGCGTCGGGCAACCGACTTTGCTGGTGGATTCGCTGACGGTTGGCGGGACTGCGTAAGCCTGCAGTTGGCATGATCAAATGGAGACCGTCCCAGTGAACTGGCCTGCTGAAATACTGTCCTTCTGGTTTCAGGAGCTCGACCCCGAGGACTGGTGGGCCAAGAGCGATGCTACCGACGATCAGATCAGGAAGCGCTTCCTGGAACTATGGGAAGAGCAGAAATCGAAAACCGCAGACGATTTCCTGAATTCGCCGGAAGCCACGCTGGCCGCCGTGATCCTCTTCGACCAGTTCCCGCGCAATATGTTCCGCGAGAGCGCCGATGCCTATTCCACCGATCATCTGGCGCAGCAGATAGCGGAAAAGGCGGTCGATCTGGAACTTGACGCGCAATTGCCCGAGGACCGGCGCGCGTTTCTCTATATGCCGTTCATGCACGCGGAGGATATGCGCCTGCAGACCAAATCCGTCGCCTTGTTCACCAAACTTGGTTCGAACGAGAAATTCGCCAATGAACACCGCGATGTAATCGCGCAATTTGGTCGCTTTCCTCACCGCAACAAAGTTCTCGGGAGACAGAACCGACCCGGAGAACAAGCCGCCATCGATAACGGGGCCAGCTGGTAAGCGCCATGCTGACCATAGTCATGAAACAGACCTGGCGGGCAATGCAGACCTGGCCGGATGCCGGTCGCTGGATGGCCGCGATGGGCATCGCTCTCCCGACGGCAGCAATTATCGCACTAGCGGGATTTCTGGGAGGCTGGCTCCGCTTAGACCCTGTTGGCACTATCCCCTCGGCATTGGTCGCCGCTATTATGTTGTTCTTTGTTCCTGCCCTTGCCGAAGAGCTTGTCTTCCGCGGGATACTGCTCTCCTGGTTTGCGACTTTCTCGCAGCGCTGGGGCAATTGGCTTTCGGCGATATTGTTCATGCTCTGGCATCCGTTCCAGGCGCTGACCTTTGGACCGCCCTGGTCCGCAATCTTCCTCCAGCCATCGTTTCTGTTTGCTACGTTCATACTGGGCATTATATTGACCCATATCCGGATTGTTACGCAGTCGTTGTGGCCGGTTGTCGCTATCCACTGGATATTGGTTCTGGTCTGGAAATTATTTTTCGGCGGTCCATTTTACTGAACAGGAATTTGCCATGGCTGAATTTTTCGATGCTTTAGAAGACGGTCATATCGCCTTCATTGCCAAACAGCCGATGTTTTTCGTGGCAACGGCTGCGAAGGACGGGCGGATCAACCTTTCGCCCAAGGGCTATGATGCGTTTCGGGTGTTCGGCCCCAACCGGGTCGCCTATCTGGATCTGGGCGGTTCGGGCAATGAAACCCATGCCCATCTGGTCGCAGACGGGCGGATCACCATCATGTTCAACAATTTCGCCAACCCGGCGCTGATCATGCGCCTCTATGGCACCGGAAAGCCGGTGCTGCCGCAGGATATTGCTTGGGACGAACTGGCAGCGCATTTCGACATTCTTCCCGGTACCCGCCAGATTTTCGACATCAAGATAGACAGCATACAGACCAGTTGCGGTTGGGGCGTGCCCCAGATGGAAATGAAAGCCGAGCGTCAAACCCTGGTTAAATATCACCGCCAGGCCGATCCGGAAGCCTGGGTGGAAAAGTCCGCTGGCCGGGTGAAAAGTATCGACGGCCTGCCGACGCGAGCATCGGACCGCTATTTTGGCGAGCAATAGGCCATGAGTCTGGTCGAACTGTCCCGGCACATGCACGGCGTCGAAGCCGAGATCATCCGCGGACGGCTGGAAGCATCCGGCATTGGCGCGGTCTGTTTCGACAGCAATGTCAATATTGTCGAAGGCGCGGGTATCGCTTTGCCTGCCCGGGTCATGGTGCTGGCTGAGGATCTGGCCGAAGCCAGGGCAGTCTTGGCCGAGGACGTCTCCCTATGACCGGTGCCGGAAAAATTTCCCTCGCTCTGGGTGGTGGAGCCGGTCTCGGCTGGACTCATATCGGTGTGTTGCGGGCGATAGACGATAGCCCGCTGGAAATTGCAGCCATTGCCGGCACTTCCATGGGCGCCATAATCGGTGCGAGCTATGCGGTGGGCAAGCTTGATTATCTCGAAGACATGGCTCGCAATGTCAATTTTCGCAACATGCTGCGGTTCATGGACCCCTATTTCAAGCGCGGGGCGGTCATGGGCGCGCGCAATATCGAGAAAGAGCTGGAGACCGAACTCGGCCATCTCGACTTCGAGGATCTGCCCTTTCCGGTTGCGGCCGTCGCTGCCGACCTGCGCACCGGCGATACGATTGTGATGAAATCGGGCAAGCTTGTGCCTGCGGTCCGTGCATCCATGTCGCTGCCAGGCATATTCAAGCCGGTAGAACATGAAGGCCGCCTGCTCGTCGACGGGGGCGCGGCTCTGCCGGTTCCGGTCTCACCGGTGCGGGCCCTCGCGCCCGAAGCCCTATGCCTGTCGGTCAACCTGCAGGATGATTTCATCAATCGCTCGATCGCCGCAGGCATAACCGAAAACAGCGCCAAGGAACCCAATAGCATCGCGATCATCAAGGCATCGGTGGGCCTGTCGTTGCGCAACCTAGGCCGCTACTCGCTGGCGCTCGATCCGCCCGATTTCGCTATGTCCCCACCGGTCGGCCATATCGACATCCAGAATTTTTTCCGCGCAGACGAACTGATCGATATCGGCCGCCGCGAGACCGAAAAGGTCATTCCGCTAATTATGGCAAAACTCGCCGAGCAGACTGCCTAAATATTGTGCACTTGTGCTGCAATGCACAATATTTACTCTTCCTTAAGAGTCTCAATTTCCTGAAAATCGTTTGAATCCATAGCCTTGCGATTCTGGCACGGGCTTTGCGAGGTGCCCCTTGGTAACAACAATAGGGGGCGTAATGAAATTTATCATAGCCATAATCAAACCGTTCAAGCTTGACGACGTTCGTGAAGCGCTGACCGGTGTCGGCGTGACCGGCATGACCGTAACCGAAGTCAAGGGCTTCGGTCGGCAAAAGGGCCAGACGGAAGTCTACCGTGGCGCGGAATATACCACCAACATGGTTCCGAAGCTGAAAATCGAGGTTGCTTGCAGCAGCGATGTCGCCGCTCAGGCGGTGGAAGCTATTCAGACTGCCGCAGGAACGGAATCGATCGGCGACGGCAAGATTTTCACGCTTGGTCTCGAAGACGCCGTCCGCATCCGCACCGGCGAAACCGGCGACACAGCAATATAATCGGGGAAGCAGATACTCATGAGAAAATTTTTGACAAAACTGACGGGAATGGGGGCTTTAGCGAGCCTTTCCGTTCCAGCCTTTGCGCAAGAGGCCGTGGAAGCGGTCGCGGCCGTACCCAATCCGGGAAATAATGCCTGGATGATGACGGCTACGATCCTCGTCTTGCTAATGATCCTGCCAGGCCTCGCATTGTTTTACGGCGGCCTGACACGCACCAAGAATATGTTGGCGACAATGACGCAAATCGGCGGGGCAGCCTGTCTCGCCATGTTGATCTGGGTCATGTACGGCTATGGTCTGGCATTCGGTCCTGAAGGCAATGCTTTCATCAGCTGGGGCAAGTTTTTCCTCGCTGGCGTAGATAGCAGCAGCACGGCGGCGACATTCTCCGACGAAGTGATTTCGGAATATGTCTTCATCTCCTTCCAGATGACCTTCGCGGCCATCACCCTGGCGCTTGTGCTCGGGTCGGTTGTGGAGCGGATGAAATTTTCCGCTGTCATGGTTTTCGGCGCGGTCTGGTTGACCATTGTCTATTTCCCGATCGCTCATATGGTTTGGGCCGGTGGCGGACTGCTCTTTGAAATGGGCGCTCTCGACTTTGCCGGTGGTACGGTTGTGCACATCAATGCCGGTGTATCGGCGCTGGTTGCAGCTCTCATCCTCGGCAACCGCAAGGGCTATCCAAAAGAACCAATGGCTCCACACAGCCTGACGCTGACCATGGTCGGTACCGGACTGCTCTGGGTTGGTTGGTTCGGCTTCAACGCTGGTTCCGAACTGGAAGCAGACGGCACGGCTGGCCTGGCGATGATCAACACCTTTGTTGCCACCGCTTCGGGTGCCCTGTTCTGGATGCTGGCTGAAAAGCTGAGCGGACACAAGGGATCGGCACTGGGCTTCTGCTCAGGCGTAATCGCCGGTCTGGTTGCGGTAACACCTGCTGCGGGTAACAGCGGACCATTTGGCGCCATCATCCTCGGCGCGGTTGCATCGCTGATCTGCTACTATTCGGTCTCCTTCCTGAAACCGAAGCTTGGCTATGATGACTCGCTGGACGCTTTCGGCATCCACGGTGTCGGCGGCATGGTCGGTGCGATCGGTACCGGCATTGTCTATCAGCCAATGTTTGGCGGACCAGGCGATGGTTCCACTGCCATGGGTGCTCAGGTCATCACCCAGATCATCGGTGTGCTGGTCACAATCGGTTGGGCTGGCGTCGGTACGGCTATCGCGATGTTTGTCGCCAAGCTGGTCACCGGACTGCGTGTCACCGAAGAAGTCGAGCAAGAAGGGCTTGATCTCGGCGAACATGGTGAGCGCGCCTATAACTACTAATTCCGAGTTTGGTGCCGGCCTTCTCCTCCCAAAAATCGGGTCGGCACCTCACCTTGTTCCTCCTGCGAACAAACAACTCATGGCCGGTGATGTGAAAACATCCCGGCCTTTTTTTTGGCCAGGTCCGGTTAAAGCGAACTGTCGCCCTGCCGGATCAGACAGGCACTACATCTCACAATCAGCAGCGGTTTTCGGGAATGACTAGCCCAGATCCTCCTTGATAAATTCCGCGGCCCGCTCGCCGATCATGATGCTCGTGGCATTGGTATTGCCGCTGATAATTTCCGGCATGATCGAAGCATCTGCAATGTAGAGGCCTTCCAGTCCGCGGAATTTCAGGCGCGCATCGACAACCGCTGCATCATCTGAACCCATGCGGCACGTGCCAACCGGGTGATAGACGGTATCGGCACGATCCCGGATCAAGGCGTCCAGTTCCGCATCATTGTCCATGTTGATCGGATGCCGGTCGGTCGGGGAATAATCGGTCAGCGGCGGGCTTTCCAATATCCGTTTCATATGGCGGACACCCTTGCGCAGGGTCGCGATATCCCGGTCATCATCGAGGAAGTTCGGGTCTATCGCTGGCGGCGCTTGCGGATCATCATCATTGAGCCTGACCGTGCCCTTGCTATGCGGTCGCAGCACGCAGGCATGACAGCTGAAGCCATGGCCCTTGACCGCTTCGCGGCCATGATCTTCAAGCATCGCGGGAACGAAATGATATTGAATATCGGGGGCAGGGACGTCCGGGCCGCTGCTCCAGAAACCACCGGCTTCGGCATAAGGCGTCGTCATGATCCCGGTCCGCTTGATCCGGTGCTGCAGGATGGCCTTGGCCATGCGCACCGTGCCTTGCAGTGAATCGCCGATCAATTCCTTGGACTCGGTCTGATAGCCGGAGACAAAGTCGATATGATCCTTCAGGTTTGCGCCGACTTCGGGCTTGTCGAGAACGACATCGACACCCTTGTCTTTGAGATGCGCTGCCGGACCAATGCCGGACAGCTGCAGGATATGCGGCGATCCAAAGGCACCGGCAGACAGGACCACCGCCCCGCGCGCATTTATCGTTTCGCTGCCGGAACCGCGCCTGATCTGTACGCCGGTAACGCGGCCCTCTTTGACAATCAGCTTCTCGACCAGAGACTTGGTCTTGATGGTCAGATTGGGGCGGGAACGGGCGGGCTCGACATAGGCGCGCGCAGCAGACCAGCGTTCGCCACCTTTCTGGGTCACCTGATAAAGGCCCATGCCCTCCTGCTTCTCGCCATTGAAATCATCAAGGATCGGCAATTGCAGATTGCGCGCCGCTTCAACAAAGGCGACGCTGCCCGGATTGGGCCATTTCTGATCGGAGACGGAAAGCGGGCCGTCGCCGCCATGATATTCGTTGCCGCCGCGTTCGTTGCTTTCTGACTTTTTGAAATAGGGCAGGACATCATCATAGGACCAGCCGTCGCAGCCCAGGGCCGCCCAATTGTCATAATCCCATCTGTTGCCACGGATATAGACCATCGCATTGATAGCGCTCGACCCGCCCAGGCCGCGTCCGCGCGGCTGGTAGCCGGTGCGGCCATTGAGGCCCTTTTGCGGGACCGTGTCGAATTTCCAATTGGCGTTCTTCAGCAGGAAAGGCATCATTCCGGGGGTTTTGACGAGGAAATTATTATTCCGCCCGCCCGCTTCGATCAGGCAGACGGTACGTTTTCCGTCTTCGCTCAGCCGTCCCGCGACTGCACTGCCGGCGGAACCGCCGCCGATGACGATGATGTCATATTCTGCCATATTCCCGTATCTCTCCATATGCGCTGTTTGCGTAATTTGGGGAGGCTATATTGTATTGCGCCGGTCGTGCACAGGGCAAATAAACCGACAACGGCACCGCCGATCATGTCGGCCAGATAATGTGTCCCTTCGACCGGCGTCGATAGCAGCATGGCAGCGTTGATCACCAGCAACGGCCAGCGCAGATAGCGGCACTGCCAAGCCATGGCGATATAGATGACCGCGGCTGCGGTGTGAAAACTCGGCGCACAAACCAGACCCTGAAGCGCGCCCAGATCGACCGTTCCGAAAAGATTGTCCCGCAATAGCGGGAGCAGTTCAGCCTGATAGAGTGCGCTGGTCGGCATATAGGGAACCGGACCTTGCCAGACATAGGCCAGCGGACCGACAGCAGGAAAGACAAGGAACAGCAACATCGTCACCACTGCAGCCAGCCAGAAGCTGACCAGAAAAAGCTGCGCGCGGGCGCGCTCGCCGCTGATCGCCAGGCCACCAAGCAGAAGTACCGGGGACAGGTAGATATTGGCATAGGCGAGGCTTCCAGCCGTTTGCAGCCATGGATTAGCCACTACCAGCTTATACCAGTCCATCCAATTGAACCCGAGAAAAGCATCGATACGCGCCAATGCCGGGTCAACAAATCCGCTAGTTGCGGCAGCGGCTGGATAGGTTGCGGTCGCGCCCAGCAGGCTTATGAACAGGAAAAAGCCGACATATTCGCAGAAGTCTCGGGTGATCCGCTGCCAACCGGTTGACTGATCCCGCAATGCATAGCGGGTGGTTGCCAGCAGTATCAGCGCCAGAAAATATTTGCCGTTGCTGACTTTGAGGAAATCCATGCCGAGATCGGCCCATCCCATCATGGCGATAACGATCAGCAGACTGCAGGCCAGTAGACCCAATATCCAGCTGGTCGGTACAATCCGTGGGTTCAATGCCTGATTGTGGATGTGAAGGTCGTGAACGTCGCTCATATCCATGACGAGAATCTCTGGAAACAAGCATCTGGACCGCAGGTGCGCATATTTTCCAGCGCGCGCCGAACGCGGCTGAATGCCTTCGAAAATGTCAAAATTATTCCAATGCGCGACCCGCGTGCGAATCATGCACGACTGGAGCAGTCCTCAACCCTCTATATCGCGCTTGCGCTTTTTCTTGCAGAAAGGATAGTAACAAATATGCAATCTTTGGTCAGCCTAGCTTTTCAGGCTTTTTTCCCATCGTTGCTTGATCATCTCGCTGCTTTCGCGGCTGCCATCATGGCTCCAGCCGGGCGGCTTGACGAGATAGTTCCACTTATGCCGCCACGGCGCTGTCCAAAGATCCTTGGCAATGCCGATCCATTCATGAAAGGCCGCCCACAACAGATTGTAACTGTTCAGATTCTTGATGATGCCATATTGGATAATTTCAGCATCCGTTTCCGGCTCGTAGGTCCCGAACATCTTGTCCCAGATAATGAAGACACCCGCATAATTGCGGTCGAGATAGCGCGGATTGGTCGCATGATGAACGCGGTGGTGCGATGGGGTGTTCATCACCGCTTCGAACCAGCGCGGCATCCGGTCGATTGCCTCGGTGTGAATCCAATATTGATAGATCAGATTGAGTCCCGCGAGGAAGAAAATCAATGCAGGGGGAAAACCCAAAAAGAAAAGCGGCATGCGGAAAAGGAAGCTGAGGGCAAAAAAACCCGTCCAGGTCTGCCTGAGCGCAGTCGTCAGATTATAATGCTGGCTGCTGTGATGGATAACATGCGCCGCCCAGAACCATCGGACCCGATGCGCTGTGCGGTGAAACCAGTAATAGGCAAGATCATCGAGCACGAACGCTAATGGAATCAGCCACAGGCCATTGGCCCAGCTGATCTCGAAATCAAAAATCCGATATTCATAGATCCACAGGCTAAGAGCAAGGACGAAACCGCCGGTCAGCAGGCCAGCGACAACGCTTCCGGTTCCCAGAGCCAGCGAGGTAAAGGCATCCCTGGTTTCATAGCGGATCTTTTTATTTTTGCGGCTCCACAGCCACTCCATCGCGACTGTGATGATAAAAAACGGGACTGCCCAGTCGGTCGGGGATGGTAGGTTTTCCATGACCCCGCCTACTTACACGAATGTAAGTGGCTGTCCAGCTAGCGCAATCAATTGCCGGCAGATAGTGCATCCACCATCGCGCGGACCGGGGTGATATCATATCCGGCATTGCCCGCGAGCCGAGCGATCTCATCTGGGTCAATACGCTGTTTCGCTTGCGCCAGCGACCAGAGCAGAGTCGAGCGGGTACCGGAACGACAATAAGCCAGAATCTTGCCTTTGGAGTCACCAAGCGCAGCAATCATCGCGTCAACCTGGGGCGCGGAAAAGCCGCTATGGGTGATCGGGATTGTCAAATATTCGATGCCGGCGGCTTTGGCTGCGGCTTCGATATCGGCGCTTTGTGGTGCTAACGGATCTTCGCCATCCGGACGATTGTTGATGATCAGGGTGACGCCTTCGGCTTTGGCCGCTGCAATATCTTCCAGACTGATTTGTGGCGAGACGCTAATATTGTCATTAATTTTGCGGAACATGCTGTGGGTCTCCTCTTTGGGAACGGACGTATCGGTAGCGGTGGCGGCGCTGCAGCCGATCAACGCAATGGGCAATAGGGCTGGCAGGAATTTCATATATTGACCTATGCTGCTTCAGTCACATCGCGGATCACTGCCAGAAATGCTTCGCCATGTTTCTCCAGTTTTGCCGCGCCGACACCGGGCAGTTCGCTCAGCGCTGACAGGCTGCCTGGCTTCAGGCCGGTCATATCACGCAGTACGCTGTCGTGGAAGACAACATAAGGCGGGACGCCCAGTTCCTTGGCCAGTTCCATCCGTTTCTTGCGCAACGCTTCGAAAAGCGGATCGCCAAAGGGGTTGGGAGAGGCGCTGCTTCCACGGCGTTTGCGCGACGTCCGTTTGGGCGGTTCGACAATGGCGATTTCCTGCTCGCCTTTGAGAATCTTGCGCGCTTCGGGTCCGAACATCAGGCCACCATGCTCGGTATTGCGCAGCGCATCACGCAGCAGAAGCGATCGCGATACCGGTTTAATCAGAGGCGCTTCCTCTTCTCCGACAATATCGAAGACAGAAAGCTGGTCATGACCGCGCGAGAGAATTTTTTCATCCTGCCGTCCGGTGAGTACCGCTTCGAGATGGGTGACGCCGAAACTCTGTCCGGTGCGATAGACCGCGGACAGGAATTTGCGCGCCAGTTCGGTGACGTTGCGGGTTTCCGGGGCGTTCAGGCAATTATCGCAATTGCCGCATTGGTCGGCTGGACGCTCACCAAAATGGCGGAGCAAAATCGCCCGCCGACAGCCTGCGGTTTCTACCAGACCACCCAAAGCCGCCAGCCTCGTCCGCTCACTCTCGAGCCGGGTTTCGTCAATTTCACCGAGCCGCTGCCGCGCCTTGGCGAAATCTTCCGCGCCCCAGAACATATGGGCCTCGGCCGGATCGCCATCGCGGCCGGCACGACCGGTTTCCTGATAATAAGCCTCGATCGACTTGGGCAGGCCGGCGTGGGCGACAAAGCGGACATCCGGCTTGTCGATGCCCATGCCAAAGGCAATGGTAGCGACCATCACCATATCTTCCGAAGCGACAAAATCATGCTGGTTCTGCTGGCGCACTTCCGGCGGCAGGCCAGCGTGATAGGCACGAGCGCTGCGTCCGGTGGCGGCAATCTGGCTGGCCATTTTCTCGGTTGCCGCCCGTGTCTGGGCATAGACAATCCCGGGTCCAGGGATGCGATCAACCAGATCGCCGACCTGCCGTGCTAGGCCGCTACGCGGGCTCATGCTGTAACGGATATTGGGCCGGTCGAAGCCGGCGAGGATCAGACCATCTTGCTCGATCCCCAGCTGCACCAATATGTCGTCCCGGGTATGCGCGTCAGCTGTGGCGGTAAGCGCCAGTCGCGGCACAGAGCCAAAATGGTCAAGCAGGGGGCGAAGCAAACGGTAGTCGGGGCGGAAATCATGGCCCCATTCGGACACACAATGCGCCTCGTCGATGGCGAAGAGAGAAATATCGGTCTGTTCCAGCAATTCGCGGAAATGCGATTGCGACGCGCGTTCCGGCGCGGCGTAGAGAAGGTCCAGCTCGCCGGCCTTCAGACGGGCGATCGTCTCGGCGCGATTGTCGTCGGCGGAGGTGAGGGTGGCCGCCCTGAT
>TARA_R110000824_G_scaffold59492_2_pt1 | contig 30293 bp, 27 predicted proteins | sample TARA_R110000824 | Tara Oceans TARA_R110000824 (sample SAMEA4397747) | marine metagenome | biome: Polar Biome; feature: [MES] marine water layer (ENVO:01000295) within the mesopelagic zone...; material: water (ENVO:00002006), including particulate matter (ENVO:01000060) such as......
TGGTGCTTCCACCCCCCGCGCCAACGTAGTCTGGACGATCACTGCCAAGAGGAATCTCTTCTAGATGGGGGTGGAAGGCGTAGAGCCGCATGGATTCTGTGCGCGGTGTAGTTTCAGATACCGCCTGAGAGATTTAAAAACAGAAACGGAAAATTACCATGAGACATCTTTTTTTGTTTGTCCGGAGTGTTGGGACCCCGATCAGCCCCAGAGTACGTTAGGCCGTCTTCATTTTAATGATCCACAGCCTCTTGATAATCCAAGGCCCCCTATGGGCTTGGTGGTTAGCAGAAGTTTGGGCGGGTTTAACCCAGTGCGTGGAATGAATTTAATTGGTTCAGTTGGTCAAGCTTATGGCTTGACTTCTTGAGGAGATAGTTATGCCGCAAGTAGGTAAGAATAATTATGGATATGATAAAAAGGGGAAGGCTGCTGCGGCGGCTGACTCGGCCAAAACCGGGAATCCTGTAGTCTCTACCAAGAAGAAGAAGAAAAAGAAGGAAGGTCCCGTGGAACGTGGTCGGCGTCTAAAGAAGGATAGGATGTCGGACGAGAAGTCGGATCGTGATGAATTCTACGCTCAGAATCCGCACAGTGTGCTTCCTTCCGGAGAAGGGTGGGATGGAGGGAGCAAGGGTCACATGGGCGGGGTATTGGAGCCTGCTGCTGGTCGAAGTTACAAGGAGGGCGGTGTCGTGTACTCAGATGCAAGAGGTGCTGGCAAGGCGACCCGTGGGACTAGGTACAGGAGTTAGCAATGGGGTTTTCGTATACAACTCTTTCTTCCGCAATAGATGAATATATGGCGAATACAAATTGGGGTACGACTGTTACACAGAAAGACAACATTATTCGCTTGGCCGAAAATCGGATCAACAATGATATCCAAGTTGCAAACTTCAACACGAAAACATATTCAAATGTTGATAGCGGAGCATCTATTGCCCAAGGTGATTCTGGCGTTGTTATTCCGATAAGTGGTTATGGGGTTGTTGCCTCTGCTACAGAGGCACCGCTTTCTCCCCTCTATTTCAAGGTAAGGCCAGCGACTATAAAGGACTGTGCGACGAATAATAGTACCACCGTTACGATGGCGAGTACTGTGGGGATTGACGTTGGGGCAAGCGTGGACGGTGACGATGTTGCTACGGGTACAACGGTCGCTTCGGTTTCTGATGGAACGACAATAGTGTTGTCAGAGTCAGCGACCGACACTTCTGCGAGTGTGAACCTAACCTTTTCAGAATCATCTAATGCGTGGGAATTCCTCTTGCTGAAGGATTACAATTTCCTTCAGGAATATTCGCCTACGGATACTGTGCAGTCCATCCCGAGGTATTACAGTTTCTATAACGATACCTCTGTTGCGGTTGCGGGGGATGTGGGGGACAACCCGGGCACTGGTAATAGTTCAACTTTTTCTTTTTCGCCATCGGCAGACACTTCGTATGGTTTTGAGATCCTTTACCTTTTTCAGCCCACTTCGATTGTCACGCTTACGGCTGGAACTTGGCTGAGTACTCACGCTGAGGCGGCTCTTCTCTATGGTTGCTTGGTAGAGGCTTACACCTTCATGAAAGGCGAAACGGAACTGATTCAACTCTATGACGTTAAGTACAAAGAGGCTCTTCGGTCTGTTGTAAATATGCAGGGTGGTTTCTTTAGAAACTCTACATATAGAGACCGTGCGGTTATGGGTGCTGCCTGATGGGTATCGTTGCGGGGATGACAAATTCCTTCAAGAACGAGCTTCTTTCAGGAGTCCATAACCTTTCTTCGAACACTCTAAAGGTTGCCCTTTATTTGGAGACTTCGAACATAAGTCCCGGTACCACAGTCTATACAACTTCTGGGGAAACGAGTGGTACAAGCTACGTCGCAGGAGGGAACACACTCGGGGGTGTGGCGATCACGAAGGACGGTGGTACGTCTTATGTGGATTTCACGGACAGTGTGTGGTCTACGGCTTCCTTTACCGCAGCGGGTGCCCTGATATACAACTCATCCCAGTCAAACAAGTCTGTTGCGGTTCTCGATTTTGGCTTTCGTGAGGGTGTAACTGTTAACAATGGTACATTCACTGTAACTTTTCCGTCTGCTAATCCAGACGATGCAATTATTAGGATCTCCTGAATGAGTACTTACAGTTCTAATCTAAAAATTGAGTTAATTGGTTCCGGGGAACAATCCGGTACATGGGGAGATACAACTAACAAAAACTGGCAGAAGGAAGAGGAGGCTTCCTCCTCATTTGCTCAGGTGGTAATCACTCAGCCCACTGCGGCGAGTGCGAGTGCTTCTGGTTGGTTTGCTGCTACTGGAATTTACAATTGGACACTCGCGAATGCCGAGGATGCTTATATTCCGAATTCTTCTAGTACCGTTGGAACCTCTGGTCGGGCTGCGTTTGTTGAGTTTACCGGAACCCCAACCAAGGCCGTACAGGTAAATATTCGCGGGAATACGACTTCTGATTACCCGGGCCGGGTAACGTTTGTAAAGAACAGTGTCGCGGGTGGGTTCGATCTTACATTTGATTGCAATAGCGGTACTGATTTTGTCTTGAAGAACGGAGCAGTTGCAGCAATTTATACAGATCCCGGCACTACCGTTGGCAACGTATTCAGCAATCTTCAGGTGGGTGGGCTTGTTCTTGAGGAAGACGGGGTAATTGTTTTCGAGGGCGCTACCGAAAATGCCCATGAAACAACGCTTAGTGCAGTAGATCCTTCAGGGGACATTACGGTCCAGCTTCCAAATACAAGCGATATCCTTGTTGGCAAGGCCACAACGGATACGCTGACGAACAAGACTCTAACTAGCCCGGTACTGACTACGCCTCAGATTAACGATAGTGCCTTAGATCATCAGTATGTGTTTGCATCGGCCAACCTAGCGGCAGACAGAACGGTATCGCTTCCTCTACTGGGAAGCGCAGACACGTTTGTCTTTCAGGCCCACGCTCAGACGCTGACGAGCAAGACCCTCACTGCCCCAATCATGACTGCGCCAGTGCTTGGCACTCCAGCATCTGGAGTTATGACTAATGTTACTGGGACTGCTTCAGGTTTAACAGCAGGAACGGTTACAACGAATGCAAATCTTACAGGCGATATAACTTCCTCTGGGAATGCAACTTCAATTGCAAGTGATGTTATTGTAAATGCAGATGTCAAGTCTGATGCTGCAATCGCAATATCAAAGACTGCTCTTGTTGACGGAGCGGGTCTTACCCTTTCGACAAACACTTTAACAGTAACGCCAGCCCAAACAACTATCACTTCCGTATTGAATGCAGGCTTGATGGTCGGGAGGGATGCAGACAATGACATCGACTTCTCGACTGATAATAACATTAGGTTCAGAGCGGGCGGTGAAGACCAGCTAACACTAACCGATGGCTTTTTGACCCCTTCATCGAATGGCATCGTAGATTTGGGCACAGATGCTTTAGAGTTCAATAATGCGTGGTTTGATGGCACGGTCACTTCCGATGCATTCGCAGGACCACTCACTGGCAATGTCACTGGGGATTGCAGTGGCTCAGCAGCCACTGTAACGGCAGGAACTCAGTCAGCCATCACTGGTGTCGGAGCCTTGGACGCAGGATCTATCACCAGTGGGTTTACGTCTATCGACGTAGGCAGTGGCGCGATTACCACTCTCGGAACTGTGACGGGGGGCGTTATCAGTACGCCTTCGCTGTCGGCCCGATCTGGCGTACTGAACTTGACTTCATTAAGTGACGGCAACATACAGTTTATTCCCCACGGTACTGGTGCAGTGGTCACAACCGGCAAGTTCAACATGAACAGTTCCTCTACCTTCAGCGAATCATCATCCGGGGTAAGTGCTGGTACGACTGTCCTGATAGGCGAACGTGCTGGAATTTCACTGACAAGCGGTTCCGCTGGTGGCACAGTCGCCATTGGCGAAGACGCTGCTACCAATGTGACAAGTGGTGACAACACGATAGCGTTGGGCTGGAAGGCTTGCGGGGCAGTCACCACCCCGGATAGCAACATAGGAATTGGACACAGGGCGCTCGGAGGGGACACCGCAGGGGGAGCGGCAACGACTGGCGCAGCTAATACCTGCCTAGGGAATTACGCTGGGCCTCTGCTGACTTCAGGTACTTTTAATACTTTTATTGGGGGATCTTCGGCAAGCACCCTAACTACTGGCAGTAACAATATCTGCATAGGAGTCTCTGCTTTAACTGACGCGGTAGATTCAGCCAGCCAAATCGTCATAGGGAACAGTCTTACCGGAAAGGGTGACGCCGTTAGCGTGCTTGGCACAGACGGTAGCTACAGTAAGCTGGCCTTTGGGGCAACTACTTGGGCAAACACTTCTGACTCAAGGGTAAAGAAAAATATTTCGTATGATGTTATCGGACTTCCGTTCATAGAGAGTCTTAAGCCTGCCTCCTTTGAGTACAAGCAACCCGGAGACATTGATGGGTCTGAAGACGCGGAGGTTGTCAAGATTTGTTCTGGACATACGTTGCCAGACGGCACTGTATCATCGATGTCGCAAGGCGTCCGTTTAGGCTTCATCGCGCAAGACGTAAAGAGCGCCCTTGACTCTAATTCGATTGATGTAGAAGATAGTGGATGGAGTGTGGAACATGACGGAATCCAATCCGTTGGGCCTTCCGCCTTTATTCCCTCACTCGTCAAAGCAGTGCAGGAACTATCCGCTCAGGTAGCTGGGCTTGAGGCAAGACTGGCGGCGATTGAATAGATGTTGAGAAAAATTCTCCTTCAGCCGGGAATAAATAAAGAGGGCACTGCGTACTCAGCGGAGGGTTCTTGGTATAGCTCTGATAAGGTCAGGTTCAGGAAGGGGAGACCTGAGAAGATAGGTGGTTGGGTAAAAGGGAGTGCGTCCAGCTTCCTTGGCGTTGCCAGATCGATGCATAACTGGTCAACTGTCAATAACGACAACTACATGGGTATTGGTACGAACCTGAAGGTTTACATAGAGGTTGGTGCCGTGTTTTACGACGTTACTCCACAGCGTTACTTTGCTACCACCGAACTTGTGTCAAACCTTGATACTGCGGCCACTGCTGTAGCATCCACAAGTCTGGACGATGAGTTAAGCGCCACTGGACAGGATATGAATTGTGCTAGCGATGTGTTTAGTGCTGGTAGTTATGTAAAAATCGGTAGTGAGTATATAAAACTAGTTATCGATAACGGAGATAGTTCATATAGTGGATGCTTAAGGGGGCAGTATGGCTCAGAGGCTGCTGTTCATAGTGCGAGTGCTGCGGTTACATTGGCGTGGGTCACTAGCTATGGCGACATTTCCGTCAATGACATTGTTCGTATAAATAATGAGTACATAAAGACTAACGCTGACTTTACGTCCATTACCCGTGCCCAGTTTGGAACTGAGGATGCTGACCATTATTCAGGGGATGCCGTATTCGTAATTCCGAAATTTTCTAACCCAATCCTTGTTGCTAGGGGTGCTGTCGGTGGAACGCTTCTCATGAAAGAAGCATCGCATGGTGTCCGTGTAGGGGATTATGTGAAGTTTTTATCGATAGGGAGTTCGTTTACGTCTGGGAGTCTCACTCAGTTAGATCTTCTTTCGGGTTATTCCAAGGTTACATCTACTCAGGGGTTTAGGGTGGCTAGGGTTCTTGACTCAGAGTATTACGAGATAGCCGGTCCTAGCGATGTCCCAGCGGCGGCAGATACAACTCTGGACGCGGTCATAACCGCAACTGCCACTACAATAAGCACTGCTGCCGACTCGTTTAATGCCGGTGATTTTGTAAAGATAGATGATGAGTACATAAAGATAGGATCTAATACTCCTGACTACACAGGCTGCTCAAGGGGGCAGTATGGCTCAACGCCTGTTGGTCATAGTTCGGGTGCTTCGGTTGGCTTGGTGATTCCTTCAGGCGGGGACACATACATACTTCATGATGCTCATGCAGCATCCTCTGGTTATGTTCAATTTTCTGGGTTTGGTTCTGGGGAATGGAATGGTAGGCCGGATACATTTGTAGATACTGACCTTACTGCGGATGTAAGCTCAACCGCTGTCGATAATATTTCAGTTATTACTAGTTCCGGATTTTCTGGGTCTGTCGCTGTCAATGGTACGCTACTTATAGGTTCAGAACTTTTAGCGTATGAGGCAACTGGTACGGGGACTATTCACATTGTTAGCCCTGCCAGTTCCGGTCGCGGGGTATCGGGCACAATCGCTAGCACGCACAATAGCGGTGAAACTGTTTATAACGTAACAGGAGATTGGAATGCATGGAATGGCTCAAGCAATGTAAGCACAGCTTCTAACCTTAGAGTATGGTCTATGGATAATTATGGAGAGGACCTTGTTTTCTGTACAAAAGATTCGACCATGTATTACTGGGACAAGTCAAGAAGTACTGATGGCGCTGTTCCTGTGTCTGTTAATGCAAGTGGTTCAGCCTCTGCCAATGACGAGATGATCTATGGTTGCGCTGTTCCCGTTTCCTCCCTTGGGGTAAGTAGTGATGTGGGACATGGATCAGTTCCCGACCAAGTTAGAAAACTCTTAGTTTATCCAAGTCTGAGGATGCTCATTGCCTTTGGATGCAGCGACACTTTTGGCAACTTTGACCCGATGCTTGTTAGGTGGTCTGATATCAAAAACTTGGGTTCTTGGAACCCCGAAGATAACAACAGTGCTGGCGGTACGCCTCTCATGAATGGTTCCTATATAATCGGAGCGGCTAGATCAAATCAGGAAATAATCATATGGACAGACGAGGCTATTTACGCCATGAGAGTGGTGTCGAGTGCTTCCATTTTTGGATTGGCAGAGATCGCGTCAGGTGTTTCCATAGTTTCGCAGAATGCATACGCGGTTGCTGGTAGTGCAATTTTCTGGATGGGCGATAATAACTTCTTTGTATATGATGGTAATGTGCAAATACTTCCATGTTCAGTCCTTAATTATGTCTTTTCCGATTCGGTGCATGGAATTAATTATGGAGAAAGAGAAAAGTTTTTCACTGCGAGGAACTCTAAATTTGGAGAGGTGTCTTGGTTCTACGTCAGCGTTGCTTCTGAAGAAATAGATAGTTATGTCACTTATAATTTCTTGGAAAATGTTTGGACTATTGGGAAGATGGATCGAACGGCTTGGTCCGATAGCACTATTAGGGAATATCCAAGTGCGTGTTATGTTTCAGATGTAGATAATGAGACTTCCATTATGTACATGCATGAAAATGGGACTGATGCAGACGGTCTCGCAATGGATGCCTATGTTGAGTCTGGCTTTGTAGACATAGATGACGGAGATAGACTTTCTTACTTATCGAAGGTAATACCGGATGTTCGATACAAAAGTGGTGGTGGATTTGGCATTGATTTAACTGTCTCCGCAAAGGATTATCCGAACAGTAGTACGTCTGTATCTTCTGTCGTGCCAATGACTAGTTCGACAACTTATGCGGATCTTAGAATCCGTGGGAGGCAGGTTTCTTTTAAGTTCGGGTCTTCCGATGTTGGGGTTGGTTGGACTCTTGGTGATACGAGAATAGATCTAAAGCCAGACGGGGGGAAATGATGGGGTCATGGGGCGCTGAATATACGGGTTATCGGCATGGTTCCGGCGATGGCGATGTTGGGAATACCCTTAATGGTATTGAAAACAGACTATTCCTTCTGGAGAGTGAAGCGAGTGAAGCGACTCTCATACCTTTACTTGCGCCCGCCATTGGGATTGTCGTCTTTTCATAAACTTTTGGGAGTCAATGGGTGTTAACTGCTTACAAAATCCTTGCTCAGGCTGCTGTCTCATCAGATTCTTCTTTTGCGGAAACGCTTTATACCTGCCCTGCTAGTCCTGCCGCAGGGGATGCGTCTAGGCGTAGAAGTCAGGTTTTAGTTTCCTCGATTGTTGTTTGTAATAAGAACGCTTCTTCTGCAAGGACTTATGCGATTAAGGTTGTTCCCTCTGGAGAGGTGTCAGCAGACAAGCATATATTGTTCAATGACAGGTCATTGACGGCCAAGGGGACTGAGATTTCATCAATGGGTATAGGGCTTCAGCCGGGAGATAAGATTCTTGTCCACGCCCAAACTGCCGATATATGTATTTCCATGTTCGGGATAGAAATGGTTTAGCATTATGAATAGAAACTTTGGAAGATTCAAGAATGTTGGGTATGAAATGGGTGGAGTTGTTTCGCCTTACGCTGAAGAACCTGTGGAGGAGGAACTTCCGACTATTATGGGTCCTTCCTTCCCTGATTCTGGGATGAAGAGTAATACCCTCGGCGAAGTCAATCGCAAGAAAAAGACACCACCTCCCAAACTCTATGCAGAACAGATTGCTTCAAGAAAGAGGATGAAAAAGGGTCCTTCGTCTTTACCTCCGGGGCCACCTACCGGTGGTGAAGTTCCTTCTGGTCCTTCGCCTCAGGAGCAACCCGGCCAATCTGCGGGTGATGACTGGATGGGTGAGATATGGCAACAGCTTTCTCCCGATCAAATGGTTCAAGGTCAAGGTCCTAGGGGAGAACTATCGAACTACCCGAATCCCAACAATCCCTACACCCCACCCACTATAGGGGGAGGCCCCATCACCGGCCTAATGGGTCCGGAGTTGCAGCAGCCCAGACCTCTAGGCGGACTATCGAACTACCCGAATCCTGCCAACACTGGTGGGTCGGTGTTTACAGAAAGAGGCGGACTATCGAACTACCCGAATCCCAACAATTCCCGGCAACGCCGACCGGAGAATGGCAGGCGACGGGGTGGACGCAGGGGAGGCGGGCATAGGCAGCGACCCGTCGCTCCAAGTGGTGGGTTAGGTTATGCGGGTGGCGGTTCTGTTGATAGTTTAATGTCTGTTTATAACCAGACGATTGCTGACTTGGAGTCTGGTGGAATCGGTTATGCCGATGGTGGCGCGGTAGCTCAGTCCCGCGAGATAGCCTCCATGGGTCGCGGTGGCGATTCGATGTTGATGCACATCAACCCTGCGGAGCTTGATGGTTTGCAATCTCTTCTCGGGCCGGTTTCGGTTAATCCCGATACGGGGAATCCTGAAGCCCTTGCTTGGCTTCTTCCGTTGGTCATGGCTGGGTTCGGCGCTGTTAGTGGTGGAGTCATGAGCGACTGGGAGGCTGGCCCTATGATAATGGGGGGCCTTGCCGGTCTAACCATGGGTGCGGGGATGGGAGCGGGCGCTGCTGTACCGGCTATTACTGCGACGGGTGCTTCGGCGTCTTCTGCTCCGGTATTGGGTAGTCTTCCTGCTGTCTTGGGTGGAGGCCCGATTGGCGGTGCTTTGGCTCCGGGTGCGGGCGTTCTCGCCTCAGGTGCGGGTGGTGGGACCTTGGCTACTTCTTTGGCTCCGGGTGCGGGCGTTTTCGCTCCGGCGTTTGGTGGTGGGACTTTGGCTGGTTCGTTGACCCCTGCACAGCTTACTGCTGGCGTCCCCGGGACAATGGCTTCCGCGAATGCCGGGGGTCTCTCGTCTATTCTTGGGAATATAGATGGCATGGACGCTCTTAAGTCTGGTCTGGGGGTGCTTCAGCAATCTGGTCAGCCGGAGCAACCAGCCCAGATGCCTGCGCCTACAATGCCCGGTCCTCCCGCTAGGTTTGCGGAAAATAAAACGATATATCGTCCCCCGCGAATTGGGCGACCTTCGGCGGGTGGTGCTGGGAGGATTAAGAATGTACTTAATGCTTGAGGTTAGCTATGCCTGTTGATGAAGATGGAATTATCATCGAAGATGATGGAATTGTGGTGGAAGTTGATACGCCCGAGGATTCTTCTCTGGATCCGGACGTAGATGAAGAACCTGAGGTAGTAGTAGATCCGGTTGAGCCGCCTTGGTCTTCTAGTGAATTTGTATCTGATACCAACATTGGCAGCACTACTACTGGGACAGGACTCCTTTCACTTCCGCATGTCCCGTCTGGTTATGACCCCTACTATCTCCCTGTAGAAAGAGAACCTTGGAGGGCTGATTGGGCAGAGGCTGAATTTAGGCCAGAGCTTTATGACGTTACGCCTCTAACTATTCTTGAAATAGAAAGTTATAGAGAGGCGGATGCTTTTCTTTATCAGATTAAAAGTTCTATGGAAGATGGTGAATTTGTTAATCTGTATGATTATTTTAATGCCCTTGAACAGACAGATCCAGAAAGGGCTGCTTTTGAAAGATCAGAACTCAGCAGGTTGGGTCCGATCTATGACGAGCTTGGAGAACGTTACAGATATTTTGAGAACATAGCCTTCCAAGAGAGACTGGGAGAGGCTCAGTCAGAAGCGTGGTTGGAAAGTCCAGAAGGTCTTCGGTGGATTAGTCAAGCGGTAGCTGTTATGGCTAATCAAGCTGGTATCGATCCAGCAGATGTCGATCTTGAAGGTCTTATGGCTGCGATATTGTCGGGTAATTTTACGCCCGGGGACATTGCGGAAGTTGGAACAGTAGTAACAACTGATCCCACCACTGGCGCAGTTACGACGGTTGTCACGGAAGCAGATGGAACTGTCACCACTACCGTAGTAACGCCGAATCCCGGCACAGGTTCCACCACTACCACCACTACCGACCCGCCGGGGGGTGGCACCGGCACCACTACCACCGGTCCCACCACTGGCGGGGATGCCGACTTCGGCGGAACCTACAATACCAGCACAGGTCTCTCTATCGGTTCTGCCTACACAATGTTTGAGGATGCGGGTTCTAACCCCTTTACCTTTATCAATAATTTCATAGGGGAAATGTTTTCGGCAGATTTTTATACAAATACCGATGCGGTTGACCTTGAATTATTTTCATCCCCGGGCGATGTGACGAATTCTATAACAGGGGCATCTCTGGAATTAATAGGCCAACAGACGGGGGATTTCGGTATTGACGGCCCAAGTCTTTCTCAAGGAACAAGGTCCTATCCGAAATTTTTGGTTCAGGCGGTAGAGTCTGGTAATGCGGGTGCGTTTACTGCTGTTGGCAGCAGGGATCTCTATTCTTGGTGGGATTCGCTTACGCCCGGAGAGCAAACAAGTGTCAAGAACACTTTGCGCGCTGGCGCAGTGGGTGATGCGTTGGGTCAGGGAACTGACGATGATCTCTTTGCTGACCTTCTTACGATGGTGGAGGTTGCAGATCCCTATGCGGATGTAGTTTCGTGGAGTGACAATGGTGAAGCGGATTGGTATGTGCCTCAGTGGTTCATCGATGCATCGATTGCTGCTGGAGTGTTTCCAGATTACAAAAACTGGCTTGAGCTTGGTCCCGAAGAGAGGCTTAAGCTTCAAAATGATTATCTGGGCTTCCCAGAGGATGCAAAACTTGTCTCGATTCGGAAGTATCGCCTAAAGTTTGAGGTAGACGAAGCTACTGGAGATTTGGTCCCGGTTTTGGATGAAGACCCCGAATCCAGTACTTTCGGTGAACAGCTTTTGGAACTCATTGAGCCTTATGGCGAAGGTAGTTTAGAAGATGCGTTTCCGGATGGTGTTCCTCAATTTGGAACTCCAGAAGATGCAGCAGCGACTATCTTTGTTCAGCCATTTGTCAATCCTACTCTCAATTTCCTTGATTACATTACAGCTTCGCCACTGGACGATTTTGATCTAAGTGGATTTGTTGCGCCTAACCCGACAACAAATCCCAACATACCAATGCTTGACCGTCAGCGGTCCGTGCCCGGGGCCCCCTCCACGGGGTGGAACTATCGAGACATCGGTCCCAATCTTGACCGGAGTTCTACGGACTCAAATAGCATTATGTCCTATTTTTTCAGTCGTGAGTATATAACCGACAACAATATGTCCAGTAACTTTATGAGAAATGGGTGGCAGACCCAAAGCGGTGAACGATGGGTGGTGAATGGTTATACTGAGCCCCGCCTTTATTATGATCGCGCCCTCGGTGGTGATCAGAGCGGATACGGCTTTACGGCCCTCTTCAGGGTTTTCGATACTTCCAACATTGTCAGGGCAGATGAGATTTTCGATGAGGCTGAGTCGCAGTTTGTGATGAATGCTCTTTCTGAATATTTGGATCTAAAGGGTCTTTCTATTCTTGACATTCTTCCGGCAGGTTTTGATATGGAGTCTGGTGTCCGAACCACCGGAGAGGTTGAAGCCCAAACAGATCAGCACGGGAATGACATTACATGGGCGGATCTTTCCCATGTCGGTCAAGATTTTGAGGAGTTGTTTGATCTTAGGGAGTTTTTTCTTGGGGGTACAGATCTTGAGGGTTGGACTGGTCTTTATGAAACTGATGGAGAGGGTGGCTGGCAGGGTATAGCTGGATTAAGCACCTCCGTTAGTCAGCTTGGAAATCCTTGGGCCGATTCCACGCTTGCCCCCAACGTCGGGAGTCCTCAGGAGTATTCGATTAATTTTAACCAGCTACAAACTGAGAATGTCAACGGACAGGGCGGATTTTTCGAGGGCGATGCTATCAATGATGGTGTTGCTGCGATGGCTGCATTTTGGACACTGATTGGCGACTTTCTTCCAAGGTATAATGAATATCTAGAGGACGCTGAGTTACAGGGCGAAGGCCCGGGTGTCCCATTGCAAACTCGCGATGAGATACGAAATCAGTTGGTTTCAAATTTGAACGCTCAGGGAATCTACGAACCGAACGTCACCGGACCTTCAGCCCAGTCGGACCCAAACGGTACGGCTGCGCTGCTTGAGGCTTGGAATGATGCTTTGGAAGAAAAGTATCAGGCGTATGTTGATTATATGTACTTCAGTGGTGGCGGTGGCGATGGCGGTGGTTTTCGTACCGGAGGTTTGGTTGAATTGGGTGGTGGGTCTTATCAGGCCGGTGGACCCGTTGGGATGGAGGTGGGTCAATCTGTCTCCGATGCCGAAGGCATTCTTCTTCAGGCGGCTCTTGCCATTAGTGATGAGACCTATCCCAATCGGGACGAAGTTATCCGAAGGGCGATTGAGATCTACGGAAGAGATGTCATTATGCAGGTTGTAAGTCTATTGGGCCAAGGGTCTCAAGGGCAATCCCCGGGTCTTCCCGGTCCCCCTACTGCGCCTACCCCTCAGGCCGCTCCGCCCCCCATGCCCCAGCTTCCGGCCCCTCCCGGCGGAATTGCCGGATATGCATCGGGTGGGTCCATAGAAGATGAAGGGTTGAAGTTCATAGGAAAAGATGGCCTTCTGTTTGATCCTTACGATCCAGTTGACTGGGCTGTTGCCGGTCTTGGTGCCACAGGGATTGGTGGTCCTGCTGCTGCTCTTATTAAGGGCGGAAAGCTTGCGGGTAAGGCCGGTAAGATCTACAAGGGCGGAAAGAGGCTCTTGAAGGGAGCAACAGGCTTTGATCCTGCAACCAATGTCAGGGTTGGAAAGATGCTGGGCAGGGGCAGGAAGACAGTTGGTGATCCAGCGAAACTTCGGATCGGTGCAGATGATTTGACAGCTACTGGGATTGCATCGGTACCAAAGCCCATGAGAGATGCCTACCTTCAGAATATGGCAAACCTTGAAGCTCAACGAGGGGTACAGGGCAAGCTAGGTAAGGGAGTTATCCGCAATGTCGGCATTGCCTCTGCTTATGGATTGAGCAGGGGAGGTGAAGAAGAAGTACAAGGAGGAGTGCAAGAATCCGGTCAGGAGCTTCTCCAGCGTGCTGCATCTGCGCTTCTGTCACCATCGATGACTCCCGAAGATGAGAGACTCATTAGACTTGCGGTTGAGTCTTTTGGTGAAGAGGCATTGCTTAATGCTGTTTCTGGTTTGAGTCAGAATTTTGCAGCAGGTGGTTATGTCGGTGGTTTTTCTGGTGGAATGGATGATGTTGTTCCTGCTGTGACGGACGGAGTTGCTCCTGCGAAACTTTCCAGTGGTGAGTTTGTTGTTCCGGCTGATGTCGTTTCTCATATTGGTGATGGGAACAATGACAATGGTGCGATGAAGCTACATGAGATGCTGGATAGGGTAAGGGTGTTCAAAACGGGAAACACTATTCAGCCTTCTACGATTCCCGACAATATGATTTTTCCTAGCTAAGGAGACACTAAATGGCTGGCGGTGGTGGTGGACCTACAAATAGTACGACAACGGTAACCCCGACTATGCCCGAATGGGCAAGGCCGTATTGGACTGGCGCGGCCCAAAAGGCACGGAGGGAATCCAATGTCGATTACGAGAAATATGGTGGTCAGCGTATTGCCAGTTTTGATCCTATGGAGTCGCAGGCTTTTAGGCAAACGCAGGCTCTTGGTAATGCCGGTCCTAGGCCAGAGCTAGACTACGCATTTGGGCAAACGCAACAAGCTGGTCAAACGGGCGGATCGACTGTCGATTGGAATGTTGACACTTACCAAAAATATGCAAATCCATACCTTGAGCAAGTGATGGCTCCGGGCAGGGAGCGGATTATGGAAAATTATTCCAATCTGCTTCCGGCTGGCTTGAGAGATGTGCAGATGGCGTCTGGTCAGGGTGGGATATTGGGTGGCCGGACAAACCTTGAAATGGCTGGAGTTGCAAAGTCGATCTCAGATGCGACTGCGATGAACCTGAGGGAGTTTGAGGCTGAGAGTCGATACCAGTCTTACGATGAGGCAAGAAAAGCGGCGTTGGATTTTGATGCTAATCGTCAATCCGGTGCAAGATTGCAGCTTGACGCTGCCTCTAGTGCTGGTCAGATAGCAGAGTTGCAGCAGAATCAAGCCCTTCAGAGAATATCTGCCATGCAGGAAGCTGGGATTGCTAGGCGCGATATGGAGCAAGCGATTAGGAATATGGCATACGAAGACTTCATGGAAAGTAAAAACTGGAACAAGGAACAACTCAATTGGCTTACTGGCATTCTGTCTGGAAGTCCTTATGCACAAACAGGTAGTTCTTCTGTTAGCACGATGAACACACCGGGTGCTTCTCCAATATCTCAAGCTGCCGGGTTGGGAATTGCGGGAGTTGGTGCATACAACATGTATCAAAACAATAAAAATAAGAACACTTAAGTTTTCGGGGAAATCGATATGAGTTATTCGCTTCTGAAGATGCAGGAAAAGCTTAGGAACATTCCTATGGAGGGTGTTCAGAGTGTTGGTCGTGGGGAACATGGACAGGCTAATCAGATTCTTGCAATGGATGAGATTCGTCGTAGAGGTGAGATGCAGAAAGATGCGGCGGCGAAATCTGGTGAAGAGCAAGCAGCGCAGCCGCCCATGATTGATCAGTACATGCAGATGTCTAACCAGATTATGGGTGGTCCTCCTGCCGCCCAGATGTCTCAGCCATCTTCAGCTTTGCCAATGGGTATGCCCCAGCCCGGGTCTCAGCCCCAGCCCGGGGCAATGGGTGTTATTGACCAAATGCAGATTGCACAGGCTGCTCCTCCGGGTTCCTATCGGGGCGGTGGTCTGGTTGACTATATTCGTCGATATCATGAGGGTGGTGGTGTTGGTAGTCCTGATGAGGTAAGGAGACGCAGAGAGGCACATCTTGGGTTGTATGGTAGTGACCCCGGACAGCACATCCATCAGTCGATGACTGATGATCCGGTTGCTCTCCCGCAGCAACCGGGATCAGGTTATCGGCTTGGTGATGCTATCTCTGCTTTATCAACGATGTCGAGTACCCCGGGGACAGCAGCGGAATTGGAGAGAGCGAAAAGTATTCAGGATAGGTTTTTCTCGACTGCCGTTTCGCCAATCAATCCTATGCGCGTTTTGGGTGATGCAACTACTGCCGAAGAACAATACAGAATACTTGCAGAAGCAACTCAAAGTGCAGATCCCGCAATTCGGGCGCAGGCAGAGAGGAGGATGGCCGAGTTGACTAGCGCCGAGGCTGGCCTTCATTTGCGAGATGGCCGTGTTGATACCGAGGCCATAGAGAGTGGCTATGCCGCAGAGCAGGCTCGTTCGGCAGCGGCTCGTAGTAGGGCGGTGCGGGGAGATATTCTATACGGAACCGCTGGATCTACTGAGCAAAGTCTTCCTACGGGTATGAGTCCTCAGGAACTTGTCATGATGGGTGCAGCTTCGGGAAAAATTCCCTTTGAGGAAGCAAACAGAAGGCTTGGAGAGATTGCGGGTCGTACCAAGGAATGGGGTGCGAATTCGGTGGCGACCGGGAGCCTAGATCACCTTTCCAAAACTCCTCCTCCTCCTCCCGGGGTAGATAAGTCATGGCAGTCACAGGTCCCATGGCTTGAAGTGGTTAAGGCCGGTCTTAATGTCGCTGCTGGTGAGTCGCATGATCCGATCCAGAACCTCTCTGCTGGTCTGGGATCGTCGATTGGTGACTATCAATCAAGACAGGTTCAGGAAAGGTCTCTAGCCTCAGAGATAGACGCAAGGTCTGCTAAGGCGGATTTTGATCGGGCGGCGGCTTCTTTCGGAGACCCGCGTAGTGGGGCTACCCTAACGCGACGGATTAAAGTATTGGAGAAATTGGCAGCAAGCATGGGTCGCACTATAGATGATCCCGAGGTTATTCGGCGTGCCGATTTACTATTGGGAACTGGCGGTCTCAGTGGATCTAATCTTATTACCGGTGGTAATGCGAGCTTAGATTCTGCGGGAGTTGTATCGTATTAAATGCCTTGGAACCCTGATACTAAAAATGTAATTACACTCCCTAACGGTGAACAGGTTGAGATTCCTTCTGGTGTCAGTCTGGAGCAGGCTCGCCTTGGGGTTCTCCAACAGTACCCGGAACTTTTTCCGGATTACGAAGCGCCGAGTGGATTCTTTCCTGCCATTCATTCAAGTTGGGAGAACATCAAGGGTTCCTTTGGGGGTGCCCCTGAAATAATTGCTGCCGGTACACCCTTGGGTGGATCTGAAGAGCAGAGACAAAAGCTGCTTGAGGGTGCCCAAAGAACCTATGAAGAGTATGCGACTGCTTCCTTGGAAGCCCTTCCTGATGCTGCCTCTAGAGGGAGTATTGCAGAGGCTTATGAAGAGGGTGGCCTTTGGGGTGCTTTGCCTGAAACTGGTAGATTTGCCAGAGAAGCTCTAGGCCAGCAAGTCCCAATCATGGGTGGTGCTGCGCTCGCCCAAAGACTTGGCGGCTCACAGATGGTTGCCAAGTCAGCCCTTGGCAAGGCTGGGACATCTATGCTCAGTCGCCTTTTACCTGCGGCCACCTCGCGTCTTTTGCCCGCAGCATTCGCTACCCCTTGGACTGGTGCCTTGGCGGCGACAGCCCTCTTCGCCACTTTCGCCTTCTCCGACATGTTGAGGGATCAGGCAGAGAATGCTGAAGAGGTGGAAGACATTGATCCATTAAGGGCTGCTGCCTATGCCGCTCCTCATGCGGCAATGGAATACCTTGGCTTTGCTCTTACTGGAGCATTTGGCCCTTTGAAGCAGAGGCTTTCTGGCACCGTACTAAAGGATTCACTTTCCGGTTTATCTAGTGCTACTGGAAGAACTGCGCTTCGTGCTGCCGGTAGACAGGCAGTTGATTCTGCTTCTGAGTTTCCAACAGAACTTGCTCAGACAATCCTTGAGCGCGCTCAGGCTAATGAGTCTGTCAGTTTTGATGATGCGGGTTTTGTCAATTCCCTTCTCGATACGGCTGCTGCAACTGTCCCGGTCGTTGGTGTTCTCGGTTCCTATGGTAGTTACAGGGCTTATAAGAACGAGAACCTGAAGAACGAAAGGTTCAAAAAACTAACAGAGAATGAGCAGACTAGGCGCGAGTCTAATCGAGTTGCAAGAGAAGAGGCTCTTGATAAGGATGAGAAGCAGGCTGCGGATCTACAGCGAAGAAATGTAGAGCGATGGAATGCATCTCGTTCGAATCGAGAGAGTCTTCTTGGGCGGGCAGAAGCTTCCGCCGAGTCGGAGGCTAAATTTGAGCCGGTGACATTTGCTGATGTTGTTGATGTTTTTGATTCAAGAGGTGTGGATTCAAGATCCAAGGGTGCCAAGGCATTTATGCTGAGACATACCGAGGGTAGAGTCAAGGGCATTAATCAACTGAAGGATCTCCAGTCTCTTCCTGCTGCTGAAAGAGAGCAGAGGGCAAGAGACAGGAGGCAGGTCAGGTCTATCATGAGCGGGATGAAGGCTTATGAATATGCCAGAACCCCGGGTGACCTTAGTCTTAATGTATTTACTCAAGAGCAGTTTGATGCCGTTATAAAAGGAACTAGACGTTCTGGCAAGAAGGGTATCAATGGAGACTTGATAAGAAAGATACTTAACGAACAGGCAGAGAATTCTGGGTACAATTTTGGAAACTCTCAAACCGAGCAAGACATTGCCTATGAGTTGATGAAGCGGTTGAGAGACAGTGGATACGCTACAGGTTCTAACCTCAAGGAGGGATTAAGCCCTCGTAGGCCCGGGTTCACAGAGGTCCAATATCAGGAGATACTTAGAAAGGCTCGCGAAGCTGGAAGAATTACTCAAGAGATGTATGAGCTTGAGACCAACAACTTTGGCCGAGACAAGTTCGATGCATTCATTGATGATGTAAGGGTCAGGAGAGACCTCCCCGCCAAGGATGCAAGGGCTGGCGTTTACGTCCCCAGTCTGAATTCAAGGGGAGTTGGCGAGAACGAAGTTTCGATAGAGCAAAGAGATGGATATTTCATTAAAGACAATGAGGGCAATATTGTTGGTGGTGCTACAACGATGCCCGAGGCAAAGGTTGTCAGGAAATATTTACGAGATGTTGCAAGGTCTTATTCTGTCACCCGGGATGGTGAGATTGTTAAGACGTATAAGAATAGGAATGATGCCAAAGGGGTGATGGAGGAGGAGCAATCCTTAGATACTAATCCGAATGCCTCATGGGAGATTGTAAGTAACCCGGTCCCCGAAATGAAGATCGACAAAAAGAAGACACTGGGCTGGCGTGTTGTCGAGAGATATGAAGATGAGGATGGGAACGTAAAGGATGTTTACGAAGATTCGTTTGTACCTGATGAGATCTCTGCGAGAGAGCGGCTTGAGACAAGGAAGAATGAGTATCGTTACGGCCAGTCCGATTGGGATATAAAGGCAGAGAGGAGGAAGCAATCCAAGTTTGATGAATTTGGGAAACGCCTTGTCGGATTGGGTGCGATTACAGAAGGACCTGTCGCGCTTAAAGATTTCTTAGATAAATCGTCTGTTGGCGTGAGTGAATCCGCGATCACTTGGCCGGAAAACTTCGAACTCCTCAAGAAAATAGAGAGCAGCTTGGAGACTTCGGGGATCGGTGACGATGTTACCGTTAGACTTATTGATTCGCTTGGTGAAGGGAAGATTGCTGCCTACGAATCCACTAGGAGAATCGTTTTTGTTTCCCTGAGCGAAATGCAAAAGGCGCAGACCGCTGCGGAACTTGAGACCCTCCTCGATGAGTCGATTAACCATGAGACAATACACGCCCTGAAGGATCTTGATCTGTTCACCGAGAATGAGTGGACGGCAATGGCGAACACCACTGCAAGGGTCAAGATCACCGATGAGATGGTTGCTCGCGACCCAGATAACCTTAATGCTGGCATGAGCTTCTTGGATCATGCGGCTGCTGTGTACGGACGTGGCAGGGACATCGACCAAATACTGAAGGACAACTATACGAGAGAGCTTATCATTGAGGAAGCTATCGCTAACCTGTACGGAACGTATAGGTCCTCTCCGGCGATTGCCGAACAGGTCAAGGGCAATGCCAAAACTCTCTTCGACCGGATCAAGATCTTCTTTGAACGCCTATACAACGCTCTTTCGGGTACAGGTTACGGTGATGCGGGTCATGTCTTCATGGCGCTTACATCGGAAGCTACTGCGCCTATCGCGAAGCGTGAGCGAGGAAAGATAAGGAGCATTCCCCCGCTCAGGGAAACCGATAAGACTGCCTATGAGAATATTCAAAAGCAAGACAGGAAAAGGTTTATAGATTTTAAAGATGACAGGGAGCCTGAGGCAGAAGCCCGTCCAAGGAGGAAGGCTGCAAGAAAGAAGGCCGCTAGGCGTAAGCCGCAAGATAGTCCCGAGGTTGAAGAAGAACTTGAAGCAGAGATTGAAATTCTAGATGGGTTCAACACTCCAGACGAGACTGCACGTTACATCGCAACGAAGGCTTATCCAATAAAGGACGTGGATAAAATAAATAAATTGGGTCAGCGGTTGGCGGGTAATGATGATGTCCAAAGGCAGGGCTTTGCGTCAGTCTTTGACTTCAAAGACGATCTCGGCGAAACCCACCAAGGAGTTTTAGAAGCATCATTAGATAGTAATTTTGCTGATGAGATGTTGAAACAAAACCGTCCCGGTTTCTATTACTCCTTTAGCGTTGATGGGGATTTTGGAGAGCTTGGATACTCAGGCGGTGGCAAGAAGGCTGTGTTCAGGGTTCTCGCAACCTCTATGGAATTCATGGAGAAGCTTGCTGATAGTTTTGGTGCAGAGGTTATAAGGTTCACGGCCGAGGGTGAGGGGAAAAGGACCGAGTACTTCTACGACCAAATGGCAAACTTTCCAGAGCATGTAATTGATGATGAGGCCGGGTCTTCCCGTGAAAGGGTATATAGAAGGGCTGCAATAGCCTTTGCTCTTCAACGCGGTTGGAATATATATCAGAGGATAGAGATAGGGCTTCAAGAACCGGATGTATGGAGAGAAGATGAGTTTACCGACCCTGAGTTGAAGGACTCTCTTAAATATCGGAGTGGTTCGACATTTGTTTTATCAAAGATAAATGACAAAGCGCCGGTAAATCCAAAATATGATTTTGACAAAGGGGAATTTTTACATCAATCGCTACCGAGTACCGAAAGGCTCCATAAGGACGTGGGTGTTCCTGTACTTGCGAAGAGGGTTGAAGACCTTTTAGGGGTTATGCAATTTGAAATTGATCCCGATGTCGGAGCTATAAATTTACTTCTTTTAGAGATAAAGGATGAGCTTGCCTATAGAGAGCGTAACTCCCAGCAACAGGAAATAATCAAACGGATTGATGAAATATTCAGTGACTATCCTGAGCTTAGATTCAGTTCAAGCAAAGATATGGAGTCTCAAGTTGCTTCTAACCCCGAAATTGTCAGCCTAGAAGAGCCATCGATTGTTACAGAGGTGGTCGTTAATGTAGACAATTCTGGGCCTGTATTGGGTAGCCGGTACATTCTCCCGCTTAAAGATGCTGGGAAGCAGAAAGCTTGGCCCGCAAATACCCGTTGGAAGAAGCTTGACCTTGGCGGGCTGGAAAATTTTACAGAATCCGTGAACGAAGAGCGGGCGAATGTTAAGGAATTTAGGGAAGTACTAGCTCGCCAATTGGGAATCCTTGAAGAAGGCCCCGATGACACTGCCAAGTTCATGGATACTCTACCCCGTGCCGCCGGGGGTTCGCGGCTTGCCTCTCAAGAAGAGATAGACGGGATAGAGGATGCGCTTTCGTGGACGGGGCCGAATGCGCTAGGTAGGAATGCTACCCCGCAAGAGTTGGCGTTAGAACTTGAGAGAAGAGGCATAGATGGTTCGTCAGAAAGGGTCTTCGAAGAGATAGGTGCTGATCTAGGTGGGGTTTCCCATGTAGCAGAGGCATTGATTCCCAATATTGCGCGTGGGTTTTCAAAATCTCCCAAGGAAGGGGATCGGGCGCTTAACGACTTAATGGAGCGGCTTTCGCTTAGTCAAGGCCAAGCGGCGGAAGACGGTTTGAACCCTGCGGGTTACCAGAACGTCTTTAGTTCGCCGTCACATCCAGATGCCGTTCGCTTCAAATCAGAGCTACGGAAAAGAGTTCTCTCGCGTCTTGACGAAGAGGGATTGGTGGGTGCCCCCACCCCCCGCGCCGAATTAGAAGGTTTTATTCCCCGCATTTATGATGGTCCTGCACAGGACCTTGATGTCAGACCCAACATCGACAATCGTGATGAGCTAAGAGAAAGAGCCAAGGCTATTGCCAGTGGGGAGATCGAGGGTCTCAAGTACATGGCAACGGCGGTACTCCCGCCAGAGAGGGTTGTAGGGAGCAGGGAATACGAAAGGATCAGGAACAGGGACTCACCCGTAAAAGCTGACAGGTCTTGGTTTGACCAAATGTCGGATGTTCTTTATGGCGAAGACGGCAAGATGAGGCCGAGCAGGCTGTTCCAGTATTTTCGACAGAAGTATATCGATAAGTATGCTGCCATTGCGAGATTGTCTAGGAAGGCAAACGAAAGAAGGCTACTGCATGGGGAGGACCCGAAGCTTCTTGCCAGTGTGAATGCTGCGGCAGCCGCCTATCTTTCCGACAAAGCCTCTGGTGTTATTGCGAAGGCTCTTACATCTGGGCAACCAGTCTATGTTGGTGGTATCACAAGGATTGACTTTGAAAAGAAGGGACTTTTCGAGATACTCAAGGATGTATATTCCGCTGGTCTCATTAACGACTGGCACGTCTGGATGCTTTCAAAAAGAGATATGCGTTTCGATGAGAAAGAGGGGAAGGTTACCCGTACATCTCGCGAAGATAGGGCTGTTGTAGAGGAGCATCTCAATAAAAACCCCAAGCTAAGAGAGATGTTTGAGAGGACTAACGTAGAATATCAGAAGTGGAATGAAAACCTAGTTAACTACATGGTAGATACCGGGGTTGTTAGTCAGGAACTGGGTGAGGTTTTCAAACAGTTCGGTGATTACGTTCCATTCTTTAGAGATTTTGAAGGCACTGCTACTGAACGTCATGCAAAGCAGATGAGTAATATCATCGGGGAAGGTTTGAACGAGCTTAGGCATCAGGGTGTGATCCCCGCCGCAGCCCTTGGCAGGGACCGTGTTATCCCCAGTTCAATGTTCCAGTCTCTTACCGGGGTAAAGGCTTCGAAGAGGGCAACGGGAGGGAAGGGATTGATCGTTGATCCGCTTGAGGGAATCATGAGGAACCTTCAAGCAGCGATCACCTCTGGCATGAAGAACGTGGCTGGACAGAGATCGATGCGTGATGCACTTCTGATGGAGATGGCAGAGCGAGTTGATACAGAGGCCGATTCGAACCACAGTATCCGTGTGAACGGTGAAGACCTTTACTTCGATGTGAAGGACCCCCTGTTGCATGATGCACTTACTGGCATGACAGAGGGTAAGATACCGATGCTTAGTTTCTTTAGCGGGCCATCTTGGCTGCTAAGGGAAATGGTCACAAGATCCCCTGACTTCATTGTTGCGAATCTCCTGAGGGATAGCATTTCTACTTGGGCCACAAGTGGCAGCAGCATGACTCCGTTTGTCGGCACGATTCAAAACTTCTTTTCCGGAGGTGTGTCTCTGGAAGACCCATCGGGTCCGCTTAAGGAACTCATCGGGGCCGGTGTAGCTGGCGGTGGTTACGACAATGCCCGGGTCACAGATGATGTTTACAAAATATTCAACAGGAGAATGAGGAAGGAAGGTCTAACCCTTGGCAAGGATACAGGCTTTGGTGACAAGTTTGTTTCATCGACCCTTGGGAAGATATGGGATTGGACCGGGGATGTAACAACAAAGAGTGATGCTGCAACAAGGATGGCTGTCTATCAGGATGTAATGACCAGACTAACCGGTCAGGGTGTGTCTAGGGTGGAGGCTGAGTCGGAAGCTATCTACCAAGCGATGGAGGTTATTAACTTCTCAAGGCGCGGAAACAGCATGATCGCTCGCGTTGTTGGTGCAGCTATACCATTTCTCAATGCTAGGGTTCAAGGTCTTGATGTCTTGTGGAGAACAGGGAAGGGCCATTACTCATCGGACTACACCAAGCTTTCCAGTAAACAATCAATAATTAAGTTCCTCGCTAGAGGATCAACGATTGCGACGATGACCGGCCTTTACGCTCTCATGGTGCATGATGATGATGAATGGAAGAGTGCAACAGCAGAGGAGCAAGACGATTACTGGATCTTGCCGGGGATGGGTGAAGGGCTTGCCGTAAAGATACCGATTCCTTTTGAGATCGGAGTTATATTCAAGGTACTTCCCGAAAGGTTCATGAGACATTTCATGTCAGGTACAGAAGTCGCTGGCGTTGAGATATCAGAAGCTGGATATGCCGACAGAAGGCAGACTATTAAAGCCTTAAAGAGAGCATTCATTTCAACTTTTGAGATAAACCCGTTCGGCATTCAAGCGACGAAGCCAATACTGGAGGCGTATACTAATCACTCTTTCTTTACCGGGAGACCAATCATCCCTGTCTACATGGAAAAGCGGTTCCCGAGAGAGCAGTATCGCGAAGGTACTAACGCCATGGCTGTAGCTATTGGTGAGGCATTCAATGCTTCTCCCCTTGATATCGAACACGTCCTAAGGGGGTACACGGGTACCGTTGGTAGCTGGATTATGATGGCTATGGATGAGGCCCTCAGAACTTATGGAACTATGCCCTCAAGGGCATCGTTCAGGGCAGATCAATATCCTCTCTTCAGGAGATTCTTGCAGTCCGATCTTGGATCTCAAGGTCCGGTCAATGATTTTTATTCACTGCGTCAAGATGTTGAGACAATCATGGATACCATTAGAGACATATCGAAGACACCGGGTCGTATGGATGAGTCTATTGAGCTTCAGAAGAAGTATAAGGGTGTGTCTGAGATCAAGCCTTTGATTGAAAGCATGGATAGGCAGATGGCTAGTCTACGAAGGTATCAGCGTGGTCTCATGGAGAGTAATAAGTCTCAGGAAGAAAAGAGAGTCGAGCTTGACAGGCTTGATGCAAGAAAGAAAGATATTCTTTCTCGCTTGCCAGAGCTAAGGAAACGGGCAAATTTGCCATACTCTATTAGATAGGAAATAATAATGATTGAGTGGATTACTTTAAACATAAACGATTTGGTACAGGTTGTACTTCAGGTAGTAGGTGCATTCGCGATTATTGCAGCATGGACTCCTAACACGGCAGATAATAGGGTCGCATCCACATTGTTGGAGGCAGTCAACTTCTTGGGTGGAAATCTCAACAGGGCACGGAATGCTCCGGACGCTTGATGTCTGGCTGGCTTTTCCTTTCGCTAATTGTTATCGCGATTTTCTTCATCGCATTAAAGATCCATGGATCTTCCGAACGAAGAAGTGGCTCCATAGATGAGCGCCGCAAGGAAGCGAGAAGAGTTATCGCTAGCATTGACCGGGCATTGGAGGAACTCTCTTCTCCATTGCCTGATCGCGATGAACTTTCTGAACGTTGGGTGCGCCGCATCAATCCAGACAATCGGGATGATTCCACCATGTCCGATACCAAGTGAGTTGGCATTAGCGGAGTTAAGGCAAGGCAAAATACCTCCCCAGACCGAGTTATTCCTATCGAGAGTTGAAGTTTACTGTACTGCAATCGACAGGCTTAGGGAATAATGAAAAATCCAGATACGTTAAGGACAAAGTCCACACTAGATTCAACGATGAAGACGGAACTAATGAAAGCATGGGCATTCGATTTAAAGAGGAAGGTTTCGTCCGCAGGAATCGAGACAGCCGATGCACTAGAGAGTGCGAGTGATGCCCTGAAAGTTGCAGAGCATTTCCTTCTGTTAGATTCGGTATCAGAGTCGGTAGATTATGTCGTCCACCAGAGGCTTGTCACGGAAGTTATGGACCTGATAAATGGTATCAACCTCTGCGTGATCGCCATAGAAGATCTGGATAGCTAATATCTAATCCATCCCATTTGCTCCATGTCATTGGCCGCACCAGCCCCATAGCACCGGCCTGATGCTTCCCCCGGAAGAGACATACAGACGCAATCCGGCGTGAAGCACCCCCCGTAGCATTCAAATGTCGGGCACATGGCACATTCTCCGCTATTGGCGTAGAGGATTGCGCCAATAGCAATCATTCCTACTGCGAATAGTTGACCAATCGCCATTACCGCCTTTATCTTTCGGCTCACTATTTCTCCTCCAAAAATTTCACCACTGCTTTTCTTACCAGTTCAGCACCTGTTATTTTCATACTCTCGGCCCTTCTCTTTATCCTGCTGATAATACTTACTGGGAAAAGGATGTTGTAGTAGCGGACATCGCCACCCTTCAGTCCAACATTCCTTGGTCTGTACTTTGCACCGCTCATTTGGACTCCTCAAACTCCAACATTGAAATTCTTCTGCTTATATACCATGAAGCTTTTTTGAGATCTTGAATCTCATCAGATTTCCTACCAGCACGACTCAGGTATTTGATAGCTGTCGAGATGTGGTAGTTCATTCCCCAATCTTCGATCACATCAATTGGTTCAATCTGTCTACCACTAGTGTAGTGAGGTGGGTTGTAAATATTCCCTTGCCCTTCACGCTCTTCGCGCGTCCTCGCGATTTTCTCAAGGAGCATCCACTCATGAGCCGCCTCCGCGTCACGGTCAATGTCGATTCCTACTGCCATTGTGTCTTCGGACTTCTTATTCATTGTAGAATGAATCCAGCATTGAGTTAAAATCCTTTACTGCTCTAGGGTTACTTCTCAGTTCAGTCCTTGACTGAATTTCCAACATGATCTTGACCTGAGCCAAGGCGTCCTCCTCATTATCCACGTTGAGCCATCGGTGCCATTCGTTGTTTGAACGACAGAGCATCGAGAGTGTAGCGATTGCTTTGTTTGCAACCTTCACATCTCCCTGAACGACAGGCTCATCAGTTTCTTCTCCCAGTTCGACCAGTACACAGATATACCGAGTGTTCGGTCGCTGAGTCATAAGGCCCCTTACCCTAGAGTTCGCAACTGATTGATCGTCCGACAGGTTTTCGGTGTCGATCACATCTTCGGGGTTCACCCTAAGAGTGATCTTGTGACCACCGTTCGCTGTCATACTGGTGCTAACCAGTTGAGCTTCGAATTTTATTGTGAATTTTTCTGATTCCACTGCTCGTAATTCCTGATTGCCCAATCCACTGGATCAACACCGTGCGTGATCCAGAAGTCAAGCTCATTCCCATGAGTGTGTGATTCCATGTGATGTTCCCTGCAAAGCGGAACCGCCATGTCATCTCCGGATGCTTTCATTGAAAACCCACGGAGAACACCGGACACACCTCGCCTGAGGTGGTGTGCGTCAACACCGGGAACCCGACATACAAGACACGGGAAATTCCTGACAATTTTCAGGTATGCCCTTGACTTGATCACACAGCAAATGGATCGTCGCTACGCGCTGTGTCAGTTTTCGCAGGAAGTGGCTTACTCTTCTTCCAACTGTTGTCTTCCAGACAAATGGACAGGTACGGTTCATCTGTTTCGCGATCCTTGCGCCTCCAGATTGCCATTGAAATCCACGTCGATTGTTCCTCTTGGAACTGATCAACAAGATTCTTCAGCCAGAGCGCAGCCTCTCGATTCTTTTCTTCGGCATCCTGACCTGTGAATCCGCCGACCTTGATCGACCCTCTCATGTCAGGCTTTGCGTTTCCCGCACCCGCCGGGTCATCCTTGATTCGTCCGTAAAGTTTAGCCATGTCTTCTCCTCTAGTTAAATGATTCCATTTTTTCAGAAAATGCCTGAGAAATCTTTGCGACTACGTCAGGCTTTGACTTCTTAAGCTTTGCAAGTTCTGCCTTGTTCTTTTCGAAGTGTTTGATCAGTTCGTCTTTTGTTTCAATTTGATCGATGAACGCTTTGTGTGCATAGAAAACACCACCCGCAGCACCGTTCGCCTTCTTTTCAGTCACCTTGGCAGGAGCCTTCTTCGCGACCTTCTTGTCAGAAACAGAAGCTGTTCCGGCCCCATCCGTATTAGAGTTCCGGGGAATGTCTTCCCCCTGATAGATGTGCGAACCCAAGCCCAACATTGATATGCACTTGGTCAGGCATCTCATCTTCGCATCCGAGATCTCACGGGAATTGGGGTGGGCTATCGCATTGTTTCTAAAGTCCATCACGGGCAGCCACATGTAGCGCCGCACCTCGCCTACGCTCACATCGCAATGAACCTCCCCGGTTCCGTCAGGGTAGAACATGCAGGACTGCAAGGTCCGATGTTCGGGGATTGGAGATTCGAACTCTCGGAACTCGTACTCTGCCTGCGGATAATTATCCATGAGCGTTGCCCATGCCCATGCCCAAGACAGGTATGAGAGTCCACCCTTCTTCTGTACCTTTTCGCTGACATCGATTCTACTGAGCTTGTCCCAGATTTCTTTTGCAGTTGGTTCTTCTGACATTTCCGTCCTCCTAGTTAACTTCTCTAAACTTCCATTTTACTTCGCTGAATTCACCCACCGGAATGTGGACAACTGGTTCAATGTCCGCGCTATCCCGGGTATTTAATGTTCGTCCTCCGAGTCTAAGCCAATCAGACCGTCCGATTGCATCGTTGAGCCGACACCACATGAGTCGGTCATTGGCCTTGACCACAAAGTTTGTATTGAGTCCCGTTGCCACCCCCAGATTCATTGCTGTAATGACCTTTGATAGCGAGATCATGATGTCCGGGTACTGATTCCAGTGGAAGTCTCTTCGCTTGCATTCGACGAAGCCCAAGGGGTGTTTGTCCTTGGTCTCCAAGAGAAAGTCCAGTCGATAAGAGATCGGTAGCTTGTAGTAGTCGCAGTCCCATGCGGCACAGAGATCGGTGATGATTTTGCCCTCTTCATTCAGGTCTTCCTCTGACTCGTAGAGTGGTCTCACCGTTCCTCCTTCCAGACTTGGTACTGATCACACCATTGGTTCACTGGACAAAAAGATTCACACCTGCGGTATGTCGCGAAGGTGGACTCAATGGCATACTCCTTGCCCTCCACCGTGCTTGCCTTGATGGCATCACGCTTGAGATTGTGGGTTGATATCACCTCACCAGCATCGACAACCTGCCAGATCTTCCCAGAGGGCCAGCGCCCTTCATGGGAACACTCCGGAAGCTTCTCACGGGCAGCCACATGGACAGCGATTCGTTCGGCAATGAAGCTCTCGCGTTCCTCGCTACTCCAGAGTGGGAGTTCGATGGTCACGGCGGGTGTCTGCGGGTAGCTTGGAGATCGTTCCGCAGAAGCCATCCTCCAGTCTCGGATGAATGCGTAGACCTCTAGCCCCAGAACCTTGGTGTGTGGTTTCTCCCTCTCGATGAGCCATGCGTAGATATTGAGTTGGGCAGTCCACTTGGATATGTCATTGAGGGCGTAGGAGCCACAGAACTTGTAATCGCCAATGGTGACACCGATATTGTCATTGTCATCCTTGATGACGGTCTGGAGATCCATTGCCCCGGAGATCGTTAGACCCTCGTACTCTGTAAAGATGCGCTCTTCTGCAATGACCCCGTCGCCTGCGGCATCGCACAGTAGTGAATGCCAAATTGTGGACAAGTATTTCCACGGATTCTCGTATGGATCATCCCAGATCATGTCAGCGTACTGCTTCTCCAGAACCTTGATGCGCGGTTCATCGATCAGACTGGTAGCTGTAAAGTCACTGGCCCCAGCATCGTATTGCTTTGATTCGGCATATCGAATGAGTGGTTCTGGCGCTCCATGGTTGTTCAAAATCTTGACCATCTTGGTACCTCCTGAAACGCTTTTTAGCAAAACGTCGTAGCCCCGCAACCCCTCTTGGCGTACATTCGCTAGTGGGGTGATGAAATTGCAGGAAATTATTTGGGAACAAATTATTCTTGGAGAAGCTGCGAGTAAAGCGAATTCTCGCAGACTTGTTTCCGTAGGTGGAAAGCCAAGATTCATCAAGAGCAAAAAGGCTCTTGAATATTCGAAGGGTTTCGCACAACAGTTGAAGCCACCAGCCGAATGCATCACCCATGATGTTCAAGTAAGCATCGTAATGTGGTACAGAACCCGGCGACCAGACTTAGATCCTGCGTTGGTCTTCGACCTGCTCCAACCCCTTGTCATTAAAAACGATAGGCAAATCAAGGTGATCCATGCCTATCACGGATTGGACAAGGAGACTCCGCGAGTATGGATTCGTGTCTTGAAAATCTTAGACGATTTTACTCTGCCATTTTGATTCAGGGATTTCGAGATCTTTGCAAGGGTAATTCTACCGATCAAGCATCCGTGATGCGCTGGATCTACACGCAAGGATTCGAAGATGTGTGTCAAGGTGCTGGCAGGGATGCGGATCTGATGCGTAGTAAATTTGTTGCGCTAAAAAAGATGAGTCCGGAAATCCGTAGAGAATTATTCTCGGAGATTAGTCGTAATGTTTTAGGCTTTCAAAACCAGTATCGGAAACAGTTGCGCCCCGGCTCAGAAGACTGAACCGGGGCGCTAGGAGGTTGACGCATGAGCGTCATGAACATGGACAAGATGTTCTCCTTAAGAGTGCTTCTTTGAAAACGTTTTGTCAAGCCCATTGACAGGGTTTTGGAAAACGATTATTTGATAAACCCGAGAGGTACCTACCAGTCAGTTACCTATCTAAAAAA
>TARA_R110000824_G_scaffold206523_3_pt1 | contig 30291 bp, 41 predicted proteins | sample TARA_R110000824 | Tara Oceans TARA_R110000824 (sample SAMEA4397747) | marine metagenome | biome: Polar Biome; feature: [MES] marine water layer (ENVO:01000295) within the mesopelagic zone...; material: water (ENVO:00002006), including particulate matter (ENVO:01000060) such...
TGTGGTAGATTAGCGCTCGAACGAGCCGGTATACCTGTAGAGAATTACTTTGCAGCTGAGATTGATAAGTATGCCATACAGATTGCTCAAAAGAACTATCCTGAGATTACACAATTAGGAGATGTCAAAAAGCTCTGTGGTTACGATGACCGGTTTCAAGAAGCTGGTCTAGGCATAGGCAATGAGATTGATTTAGTGATAGGGGGTTCTCCCTGTCAAGGATTTTCCAGAGCAGGTAAAGGGCTCAATTTCGAAGACCCTCGTAGTGCGTTGTTCTTTGAATACGTGAGAATAGTTCAAGAAATTTCTCCTAAGTATTTCCTACTTGAGAATGTGCAAATGAAACAGGAACATCAAGACATTATAAATGAATATTTAGGTGTCAAACCTATAAAGATTAATTCAGCGTTACTATCAGCTCAAAACAGAGTAAGATTATACTGGACTAATATACCAAATATTGAACAACCAGAAGATAAAAATATACTGCTCAGAGATATCCTTGAGGAAGGTGTGGTAGACCGCGAAAAATCATACTGTATAGATGCAAACTATTTCAAGGGTGGGAATCTTAAATCATACTTTAAAAAACGTCGTAGACAGCTAGTGTTTAAAGACAGACCGTGTGAGCTAAGAGAGTTCGATTCTAATGCAGAGTGCCACCACGCTGCTACTGCAACAGATATTAATGGACACGATAGTATAAAGAGAGTGTATGCAGATAGTGGGAAAAGTCCCACACTAAACACTTGCACTGGAGGGAATAGAGAACCAAAGGTTTTGTTTGTAAGTGAAGCCACTAAGAAAGGATATACTGAGATACAAGACGGTGATTGCTTTGATGCAACTTTCCTCACTTCTAAAACAAGAAGAGGCCGTAATATGAAAGATAAATCTAACTGTTTAACCGCAGCTAATTATGACTATATGCGTTATGAACATCCCACATATAGAAAGCTAACACCAACAGAGTGTGAACGCCTACAAACAGTGCCAGATGGTTATACAGAAGGTGTGAGCAATACCCAGCGTTATAGAATGCTTGGTAATGGGTGGACCATAGATGTTATAGCTCATATATTTAAGGGTTTGAAATGAAGGTTGAATGCCCTAAATGCAAGATTACCTATGGCCGAAGGAAAGGATATGCCATACAATGTAAAAAATGTGGTAAATGGCTCCAATCCGCGAGTGAGAAAAAGATCAAAGATAAAAATTATGGACTTCATAAGAGAAGACATTAAATACCTCGTTATCTTTATATTATTTTATGCATACTGGCAGGTAATATTATGGATACTGGTAAAAAATTCGAAGCAGAAATCCGAGCGTCTTTAAAGGATGCTAATTGTTTTTGGTTTCGTATACAAGACACAAATGATGTGAGCCGATTTGTTAATCAGGCTGTAGCAGAGAAACAACCGGGAGACTTCTTGGCTGTTTACGAAGGAAGACCTATACTCATTGAGTGTAAAACGAGCCGACGCACCAAATCCTTTCCCCTTTATTATGGAGGCACACCAAGCATTCCTCCTCATCAAATTGATTTTGGTCTTGAGATGGAAGCGAGCGGTGGACATTCTATTTTTTTACTAAGAAAAGATGAACCAAGAAACAAACGAGTATGGGCCATAAGACCAGATGGGATAATACAATTATATCATAAGTCTAAGAAAAAGTCAATTCCGTGGGATGAGATTGAGAAACATCCCCTTTCTTTCGAGATACAGAGACTTTCTTCTCCTGTAAGATGGGACTTGGAAAAACTTTTTAAACTCCAACAACCTTTATAAAGCTAGAAAGATTGTAACATTTGCAGACGCTGAAAATCTGTAGTGAAAGCTGCTGAGACCGGTGAGATTTAGTGTCTGCACAAACGAGGTAAATAAATATGGCTCATATCCTAAAAAAAGTTATAGATGATTTAGATAACGATGAAGTAGAGATTCTGAATATCTTAGATTGCTTTGATAATGAGATTGAAAAAGAACTTTTTGAAAAGTGGGTGAAGATATATTTCAGTATCACCCCCTTTACTATTAAAGAAGGCTTAAAAAAGATTAAAAAAGAGTTTGTTCTTACAAATGAAGAAGAAATAATGTTATTATCATATGTTAAATTCTTTGAGCGTAGACTTATGGAGCTTAAAGAAAATGTTGATGCACAAGAAGAGAAATTTGAAAGTGAAGATAAAGGAGGTGGAATGTTTGCTTAATAAAAATAATGAGGAATTTACATTACCAGTTTTACTGGATAGATTAGAAACAGTTATTGAAGTATTAAAAGAAAGAGAAACTTCAGTTACACCTGAATTAGTCAAAGCAATTCAAATTGCTATTACGTGGATAAAGAATAAGCCTGTAGTTGAGCAAGCTCTATCGCTCGATAAGGCATTGGATGAAATGTTAAATAAATTTTTCAGGAATATATAATGGTAACAAGTAAAATAGAAGGAATACACTTAATGCAAATAGTATTGAGATATTTAAACAAAGAAGAAGCAATGAAGATGCTCAATGATATGGCATTTGAGATAGGAGATTTAACTGAAAATGAATCACTTAAGTCCTCTATTAAAATGGTGCGTGAGATGTTAGAATGAACGATAAACTATATCAGTTTGAGAATATCTGGAAAAAAGATAACAAAATGAAACAAAAGATTTGTAGTTGGTTGAGCACACGGAATATAGAAAATACTTATGAGAATGCTAGAGATTATTGGATGGGAAGATTTAAACCATTTGATGACCACATAGGAAAAACAATACACTTAAATACCAAAACAGATTGGAAACACATCAGTCGAATGAACCAAAGAGGAAAATATGGCAAAACGAAAAGAAAAGGAACCAGAAATGATGGCTCATTCACAGTTCCGACACACAATAGACAGAAGAAGCGAAGATTTAAGCAGTAACTGGTGGCCCTTTGTCCAGAATGTTAATGATATCTTAGAACGAATGAATGAACTCGAAGCGAAGATTGATGCTTTTGACAATCGTATTGGAGAAGCATACGGATTAGGCAGAACTATATCAAAATCTTTGCATAAACTTGGATTTTATGATAAAGACTTACGCCTTATCTGGAAATCAGTGAAATTAATGAATGGAGTGTTAGAAGATGCAGAAAGAGAAAGAGAAGAAAATGAAGATGAGTGAAAGTGAAACAGAGCAAGCTGCTGCCGCAATAGGTGAGCTAACAAGAAAAGTTCTTGATGTAAATACTGAAAACAATCGGCTTAGAGCCGAAAACAAACATATACTCAGAATGGGAGTTGTTTGTTTAGAGATATTACCTATTGGAGGACTGAACAGTAAAGCATTATTTGATGAGTTTACTAAATTTGCTGAAAAGTTACATCAACTGCACGGAGATGAACATTTAAAAGCTACCTTTGTGCAAGAAACCGGGATGGGCCCACACGATGAAATCCAACCGGAGATGTTCGGTTAATGCGTGGATTTCGAGAAGATTCTATTTTAGGTCGTTGCACATTTTGTAAATATACTGTGCGCGAAGGAGAAGATAAGTTTGCAGGTAAATATGCTAAAGCAACTTATAGCCGTTGGATATGCGGTAATTGTTTAATAGGAATGTCTGATGCTTCAGCAGCCGCTTTAAAAGGTTATGAAGATGGAAGCGAAGAAAGAGCAAAAATAATAAAAGAAGTTGGTTATAAAATTGACCAAAAGACAGGTAAATATCAGAAGGTGAAGAGTAAGTGATAGGTTTTATATACCAATATCACATAGCTAAGCTAAGGAGGAATAACTATGCCCAAAAAAGAAAACAGTGAGCTAGAATTGATGTGCGGTCTTTTCCGTAATGAAGCCAAAAGTGGTAGTGTCTACTACAGTGGCAAGCATCAGACGACAGGTGAAGAATATGTAATGTTCAAAAACACCTATTACGAAGAGGGAGACAACAAACCCTACTTCCGTTTGATGAAGCGTGAAAAAGGAAGCACGGAAGACTAGAAAAGAAGTGAACACCGATAACCACAGTGAGTGGATTAAGTCTCAGCAAAGCGCGAGAGTCTGGTTAGAAGACTCTATGACCGCTGAGGCCCAATTTGCTTTCATCAGCCCATTGCACCGATTGCAACATTGGATTAGCTCTAAGCGAAAGCGAGTTCAGTGCTATCAACAAAAAGGTAATGAGTGCATTTATTGTAAAAATGGACTGAGACAACAACACGATTTTACTTATGGCATATTTATAGAAAAAGGAAATGAAACCGTTTTTTATCTTAGCGCTAATTTGTCTACTCATTCTTACTTTCAACATAGTTTTTCGAAACTTTTGGATGATAATGTTAATCCTTGTGATGTTTTGTTCACTTTTGAGCGAAAGAAAATCACCACCCCGACCGGAGCCCAAGCAAATGGATATGCCTTAAAGCAATCTAATAAAGAAATATATGTGGCTGAAGTTTTTAGACCATCACTTGATAGTAATTTTCAGAACCAAGTAAAGAATTTTAAATGGGTTGTACCAGAAGAAGTAGTGCGCCGTATTGCCGACCTTGAAGGGAAACCTTTTACACTTATAGATTTCTTCTTAGAAATCAAGAAAAAAATACCTAAACTAAAAGATAAAACTGCTAAGAAATATGCAGTAGCTTTAATGGAAAATGGAATAATTGATTTGCGCAAAGCGAGGATTTATAGAGAATGAACCAATTTGAACTCACAGACTTAGTAAGATATTTCCACAATGTGCGAAATGATAAAGGTCAACTTGTGCCTATTATTGGGGAAGATAAGCTCGCTGTAACAGCAGCTATTGGGTATTTACTTGAAGATACTAATTTCCTTATTAATGCTTACAGTGGCACAGGAAAAACTGTCATTATGAATGCTGTTTTTGGACTTTTAAAAGACACTGGTATACAATATGAAGTTATTGAACAGATGTCTGAAACCGCTATGTGGTATGACACCGATAGAATAAACGATTGTCGTTTTGTTGCAATACCTGAAGCTCAGAAAGCTCCTGAAAGTATTATTGAAATTCTCAAAACTTGGGCAGATGACCGACCAGCAGAGCGTAGACGCACAGATGTTACAATAAATGACATTCGTATACAACAGCTTCAGCCTAAATTTGTATTTATGTGCAAAGCAGTAGAAAACAAACGTGGAGAAGCCTATCTAGATGCTGAATTAGAGCGTAGGTATATGATTACTCATACTAACCCTACAGTTAAACAAACTAAAGAAGTATTACGATACAAACTAAAGCAAGCATCACAACCCATAGAAGAACTTGAAGATATGTCTCCAGAAGAAATTCAATCTCTCAGAGAACACTTCCGGGATTGTATAATTCGAAGAGATGATTCTCGTGCAATTAAAATAAGAAACCCTTGTGCACCCTTCCTTTTTGATTTAATCCCAAATATTTTCCCCATTGCTCGTAGTAAAATACACTACTTGCTTAAATTAATTAAAGGGGTAGCACGATTTTTCCCTGATGAAATATTAACAGTAAAAAAGAATGAGCACGTTTATGGACTTGTAACTCCTAAACACAATTGGTTAGCTATACAAATCTATATAGATTCTTTCGTTACCGAATGTTTACAAATGCCTGCACACGGTACAGATATATTACATCTTATCCCTGATAGCGAAATGGACCAATTTGGGCTTGTAACAACAGAAACAATTAAAATGAGTAAACGGGAAATACAACAAGCTGCTCGCCAAGCAGGTTTACCCTTTGCTCAGAAAAATATTAACCCCTTACTCGGTTCTTTAACGATGTTAGGATTCTTAGAAATGGAAGAAGAAGGAAATAAACAAGTCTTCTTTAAATCGCCATTAGTAAAAGAACCAAGTACCAAAATTGATTGGAATACATTAGTAGAACAAACTAAGAAACTTGTGAAAGATACTTGGCCATCTGATATAGCTAATGAATACATTGAGCGTTATTGTATGGAAACAGAAGTAATTAATCCTTTTACTAAAGAAAAGACTATACTAGGACAGGAAGCTCCTGTGGCTCCTGAAAATAAGGGGGGTGATGATTATGGGTCGTGGCTTGAATAAAGAAATACCTATTATTACAAGAGTGAAAATGCCTTATAAACCAAAAGAAGAGATGTACGCTGTAGTGCGCGAAATGTCTGGAGGTTCTAGGCTCAAAGCATTGTGTGAAGATGGTAAAACCCGAATGGTTAGAATACGTGGGCGCTTAAAAAAGAAAATGTGGGTGCGCCCTTATGATTATATTATTATTAAAAAATGGGCTGTTCAAGCAGATAGTAAAGCAGATTTAATATATAGATATACTAAATCAGAACTTAATTTTCTGCTCCGTAAAGGTTTAATACCAGAAATACTACAAGGAATACAATGACAATTGAACGACAAGGAACAAGGTCTACCAAACACGACGGTAGTGTAGTAATACTTAGAAAAATATTGCGTGAAATAAAAGAAATGAATACATTAATGATGGAGTTAAAGGAACTGTTAAAATGAAAGTACCATTAATTGCAGTGGCAGGCCCAAACACCATAAATAGAAATACTAGTGAACAACAAGTTATTATCTGGAGTCGAGGGGAAAAATTAATCAGACCTTCTCCACGCACGCATTACTATTATAAAGAATCTAAAGAAGGCAAAGAGTATAAAGTTTTAGGTTCAGACCGTAAAAAGAAATTTGATCAAATAGAAGTTGCTAATTGTGGTGCTTTAAATGAATTTGAAATGGGACCTCGTAGTTTTTTAGATGGGGTGACAAAAAATGAATCTGAACGTATATGCATTGAGCACCCTGAATTTTTTGGTAAGTTCTTTGATTCGGAAGGACCACGCACTCTAGGTTTTGATATAGAAACATACACCCCAGATAGTACATTTCCTTTTGGTGAAAAATACCCTATTGTAACTATTGGTGTAGCCACTAATGATGGTACAGCTAAAGCATTTACGTGGGATGGAGAGAGCGATAAAAAGTGTATACAAGACTTTTTTAATTTTGTGAAAGAGTATGACCCTGATATCATTTATGGATATAATGTTGTAGGTTATGATATACCTCAAGTAGAATTTAGAGCTAATTTACATAAATTAAATATGGCTGAATATTTTAATCGTGAAGGGCGCAAAGATAAATTAAAACCTGAGATGGGATTAAAGAAAAACACTGTGCGCTGTTGGGGTCGTATAATAGTAGATGTATTAAACTTCACTCGACGAGACTATGCATTATCAGGTATTGCTAAAGGTCTTAAAAATGTAGCACAATTCTATGGACAAGACCCAAAAGAATTAGATTTTCGCACCAAGAATATTCTAGACTATGATATGGAAATGGTAGAAGAATATGTAATAAGTGATTGTAAAGTTACTGAATTTTTATTTAATCATTACTTTCAACAGCATCTGTTCGTTGCTGAAGTTCTAAAGGTTCCTTTGGAGATGTATCTGAATGGCCCAGATTCTTTTATTACAAAAATTTTACAAGGGCGCTCTTTGTATAAACAAGAAATTCTTACACTTAACAAAAATAAAGACCGACATCCAGAAATTGAGAGTTTTCAAGCTGCTCATATTGATTTATATAAACCCGGTTTTCATAAAGAAAATTATAAGGTAGATTTTAAATCAATGTATCCGAGCATAGCAATGGCTCTTAATTTAGGCCCTGATACTACACAAATCATCAGAACTGAGGACTACGATATAACAAAATTTGGTAGTGTGATGAAAAATGATCACGCCATTCTTACTATTCCCGATAACATCATCCATAAAAACATCATTATAAAGATAGCTCAGGACAGAAAATCAAGTCTTTATACAATGAGTAAACAATTTAATGAAATGCGTGAACCCTTTAAAAGGCTAGATACTCAAGAAGCAAAGAGCCGTTCAAATGCTTTAAAAATAATGGTTAACACATTCTATGGCTCTAACACCAATCCGTATATGACTTATGGAGATTTATCTGTGGGGATTGCAATTACTGGAGTAGCTCGTTGGTTAATTATGGGTGCCAGAAAACTCATTACTTTAAAAAATGGAGATATAGTAGTCTATATACATACAGATGGTGTTAACACATCTGCTGATGTAGATGTAGATTGGCTTAATACAGAATTACAAAAGGCAATGCGAGCTATATTTCCTTTCAGTGAAGAGCGATGGATTGAAGTGGAAAAAGATACATTTAAGGAAGGATTTTGGATTCAAATAGGTAACTATGTATTGCGCAAAGAAGATAACTCACTTGTTAAACACGGTTCTACCTTTAAATCTAAAAGCCGATGCACTTTCTATACTAAAGTATTAGACCAACTTATAGACGCTCGTTTGGATAATGTTATTACAGATGAATTTATAGAAAATCTTTATAGCTTTAAAAATTATGAGCTAGAAGATTTCGTACAGATGCGCACAATGAATAAAGAAATTGCTGACTATAAAACAGAAAATGACCTTATAGTACAATTAGCGCGTGAAGCTCAAAAAATAAATATGAAATTAGCCCCCGGCACTCAATTTAGTTTTTATAAAACTAATGAAGGATATAAACTAGTAGAACAAGTTAAACACCTAGATGACATAGATATTAAATATCATTGGGATATGGTTAGTTTGCTCTTACAAAAATTTGGCTTAAGCAATTATATGAAACGAAAACCCCCAATTACAGTAATGGATACTAAGCAAAGACAGTTGTTAGATTTTATTTAGGAGAAAGAATGGAAAAAGAAATAGGTAAACGTATGTGCGAAGATTGTCATTGTGTTATGTTTAAAAAAACAATACATCAATCTACTATTGATAAAGAAGTGGTGGGATGGTCGTGTCCAAAATGTTTTGTGACAAGGTGGGTGTTAGATGAGTGAAAAACAATTGAAGTGTGTGCATTGTGAAGTAGAAAAGGTTGTGAGTAAATCCTTTAAGACTTATGTATGTGATAACTGCTACCAGAAAAGAGCTTTTATATCTCAATTACACTTATTAAAGAATCAAATAGATGCTGTGCTTGAAAATATAACTACAAATGTAGACAAGACACTTTGGGTTTGCAAATTATGTAACAAGAGTACCTATGAGACTGAATATGATTATTTAGCTGCTCGAAATATGCATTTAGAGTGCGCTCTTAAATTAGAAATGGAAGTATCACAATGAAATTAAACGAATATATATTTAAAAGAATTACGAATATGTTTGACCCAGATACTATGTCTGACTATTTTACAGAAGATGATGTAGAGAAATGGATAGTGAAATGGTATAAAACCACATTTAAGAATGATGCATTGCCTCCTCAGTGGCTGGCTGACTGGAGGAAAAGAAAATGAAAGATGATAGATATGTTACGGAAAGGATTGTAGATAAAAATGGAAAACTTTTAATGGTAAGAGTTACTATGAAAGAATATAAAGAATGGGTTGATGAGAATGGAGAACCACAAGTATTCCACAAAACTGACACAGCAGGATTTGAAAGTCCTTTAATAAAGAAGGGGAAAAAATGAGATTCACTCCATATTGGTTTGTTACCTATGAAGAGTTTGCTTTTGGATGGTTTCAAATATATATATTATTAGCAATATGGGGGATGGAATGATGGAATGTAGTTTATGTAAATTCAAACTAGACCCACGATATATCAAGTATAAAGATATCACTGGTCAACCCTATTGTCAACAATGTTATGTAGTTATAGGAGGTCAAATATAAATGATAGAAAAACTAAAGAAATTATGGCATAACCCACGAGACATAGAAGAAGCAGAAGTTTATATTATATTTGGTATATTTATGACACTATGGATGTGTATGATATTATGGTGATATTATGAAAGATAAAATAGGATGGACTTGTGGTGCTTTTGATGTGCTCCATCCGGGACATATTGAATTGTTTAAAGATGCTAAAAGTAAATGCGATTATTTAATGGTAGGACTACAGATAGACCCCTCTATCGATCGTTCTCACAAACACAAACCTATTCAGTCAGTGACAGAAAGATTTATTATGCTTGATGCAATAAAATACATTGATGAAATAATTATTTATCGCACAGAGAAAGATTTAATAGAAATTTTGAGCATTCACCAACCGGATATAAGGATTAATGGGTCAGATTGGACAGATAAAAAATTCACAGGATGTGACTTAGGTATACCACATCACTTCCATCAACGTAACCATAACTGGTCAACAACAAATATAAGAGAGAGGATTTATGACGAAGAAAAGAAAATTAGGAACGCCAAGTAAAAAAGTAGATATTTCTACAGATTTGAAGTGGGGACTTAAAGAAGAACCTAAAGTAATGCGTGCTTTAGAGTCTATCTTCCCTAATTGGCCCCCCTTTAAAAAATTAGGAAAATACGACCATTTTGATTATTGTTCGTGGACTGAAGATTGTTGTTGCTTTGTGGAAATTAAATCTAGACGCAACACTCACGATGCTTATGAAGAAACAATTATCCCTTCAAAAAAAGTACGCAAAGCTTTAAGATTAATTAATCTAGGTCATAAAGCAATTTTAGCTATCAAATTTACCGATGGTATATTTTATGTTGATTTAGAAAATGCGCTAATACGTTTTGGTTTTAATGCGCGCACTAATAGAGGAGCAGTGGAATTAAATCATTATGCATTTATCCCTGTCCATCAGTTTGAGCGAATTGCATAACCTTTATATATAAAACATCAGTTTATTATAATACACCCTTGGAGGTGTTAAAATGAATAGTGAAGAAAGTTCAAATGCAGTTACTTCTTATTATAAAGGAATGGAAGTAAAAGTTGTGTGGAAAGAAGATGGAAAAACAAAGCTCGGAAGAGGACATATAATGAATGATGACGAACAGTTTATATATCTCAAAGGTGAGAAGGGTTTACTCGTGGTTAATCGAAAAGAAATTGTTGTGATTAAAGGCTCGGAAAACAAAGCCCCCACACGCTAATGAAGAGGAAAAAATGAAAATAATGCCAGTAAGTGATTCGCCTTGGGCTCCGACAGGATTCGGGACGAATACAAGATGTATAGCTAGTATTTTTGCAGACGAAGGGCATACAGTTGGGTATGCAGGATGCCAAAATAAAGAACACCAAGCAGAATGGGAAACTCCTTGGCCTTTAGGTCAAGAAGATAAAATGGTGAAGATGGAAATATTACCCTTGATGCATCCCGGTCAAGAAAAATTCGGTGAAAAATCTTTTCCACAATGGTTAGAAGGTTTTCAACCAGATTTAGTTTTTACTCATCTAGATATTCAAATGTTTTCGTATATGATTGAAGCAAAAAAACCAAAAGGTGTAAATTTACCATTGCTCAATGATAAAGAAAAAAAGATGACTCAACGAGAGTTTCAAAGTTTAGCTAAAAAGGCTTATCGGATGGCTAATAAACCTCGATTTAAGATAGCTTCTATTATTCCTATCGATGGACAGCCCTCAATTCCCGCTTGGCAGGGAACACTAGAGGGAGTAGATTATCCTATTGCGATGTCAGAATATGGAAAAACAGTAATGGGTATGGATTTTCCTAGTTGGTCAGGAAACGAACGTATTGTTACAATACCTCACGGCGTAGATTGCAACTTTTTCAAACCTAAAATAGTTGCTAAACCTAATCCTGATACTTTTATTATAGGATGTGTAGCCAGAAATCAACACCGAAAAAACATCCCTCGTTTAATGCGTTCTTTTAAGATATTTGTAGAAGATAATAATCTTGGACCTGATGACGCAAAACTTATGTTACATATGGATTGGATGGACCATATGGGATGGAATGTTGAATATATGTCAAGTGCACACGTTATGGATATCACTGATTATATGATGCCTCCCACAATGGGTAATTTAGAACAAGGGCAACATCCTGATGATAATGCTATGGTAGATATTTATAATATGATGGATATTCACGCATTGCCTACTGGTGGTGAAGGATTTGGTATCCCAACTGCAGAGTCAATGGCTTGTGGTGTTCCTAATGTTATTAGTAATTATACCACTAGTTATGAATTAGTTGGAGCAGATAAACCAGAATGCCCTGAAGAAATGATACTTCCTTGTGGGCAAGATGGTGGAGGTGAAATGATTATTTCAGATAGAGGAATTTTAGTTCCTTATAAAGATTTAATGTGGGATACTCCTATTAGAGCAGCTCCTATGCGCGCTTTATGGGATGAACAAGAAGCAGCTAAAGCTTTTAAATATTATTATGATGATAGAGAAGCACTTAAAAAAGCTTCTAAAGCAGCCCGTAAATATATGCAGAAATATTATGACTGGAGTGTTGTGGGTGAACAATGGAAAGATTGGATAAGTAAGGTGAAAATATGAATTGGTTCGCTCATTTAGATATTGTGGTATTCATAGTAGTTTTCTATCCGGCAGCTGTAGAATATTTGTTATGGAGGTTAAATCAATGAATTTGGTCTTTAATTTAGATGGGGTTATTTGTTCTCCTCCTTCTGGAGTATTTCCACATCAATATCCTGATTATGAACACTGCTTACCATTAGCTAATGTAACCGAATTTATGCAATGGTTAAAGAAGAATAATCATCATATCACAATATGGTGTACAAGACCTAATGATTTAGGTACCAAACTATCTACAGAAAAGTGGCTAAAAATAAATCAACTACCTTATGATAGATTACTTTTTGACCGTCCTATAGAACCTGTTTTTGTAACAGATACTCCTCCTAATGCTAAATATTTTAAAGGCACTGGAGATAATGGGATAGTTGAACTACTTTTTGATGAATGGAAAAATGAGGTAGTTACCAATGCTAGGGGATAATGGGCCTATAGCACGTGTCAAATGGCTTGACGCAGTAAATGAACGAGGGGCTAGTAGAGTTTGTGTTAAAGACCCCAGTGAACATTTATCCTATTGTGAAACTATTGGGGAAATAACAGCCTCTGATAATAATGCTACAGTAATAACCTATCACTATACCGATTGTGATGGCACAGATTTTATATGCCTCCCTACTGCTTGGATAGTAGAAATAGAGGAATTAGAATGGCAGGACAAAAAATAGCATTTCGCGAATTTGGAATACCAGCTAGAATTGCTACCTTCGATAGTAAAGAAAACGGCAATGAACTTATTGAAAAATGGTCTGGGCGCAAAAATTGTTATGTGAGTGTATACGCTTTTAATGAAATGAATAGTAAAAATAGTATCAATTATGATAGTGCTATTATAGAAACTATTTGGTTTGATTTTGATGATGATGAAAATGTAGATAATTGTTTGAAAGATGTGCGCAAACTTTATGAAGAATTTTGTATACCCAAAAATCTTATACCACGTATCTACTATACAGGAGGGCGCGGATTTCAATTGAATATTGATTTTGTGTATCTACCTTTACCCACTCATATAAAACGAGATGCCATTCGCGATTTTTTAACTCATTTAAAAACTAAGTATAAGTTAAAAACACTTGACCAACATTGTATTAATAACAGTATAGTATGTTTACGCAGAATGGTCAACACTCCTTATATTAATAAACACACTAACGAAAAAAATGGGCGCTATTGTATACAACTCGAAGTAGAAGAAATGTTAAGATATACAATGGAAGAAATAGAAGAATTATCTAAATGGCCTCGTAATCGTTCTTTTAATATAGATAGAGAAAAAAATGAGGGAGCCGCTAAAGGATTACTACAATTTGTATGCAATGTTTTGGATGTTAAATTTACAACTACTAATAGCATTTCTTATTTATTAGATATAATTAATGAAAATGACGATTCATATAAAAACTACCCTCAAAATTCTAGTGGATATGTTTATCCCGTACGCTCTTGTATCAAAAAAGCTATTCAGCGTGGGATTGATAAAGGTAATAATAATCATATGGCTAATACCGCTATCGCTGCGGAATTAATTAATGCAGGTTGGAAAGATGAAGATATAGCTTTTGTTTTTAGTTCTATTTATGATGGAGAATCCGGAAATAAATGGGGTTGGTATAAAGATAATGGTGAGGTAGGATTTCAAATAAATAATCTCAGAGCGAAAGCTATAAATAGATTTAGTAAGAATAGATTAATGCAGTATAAAATTTGTAAAGATAAGTTTTGTGCGTGCGGGAATTAGGTAAAACAATGGAAACGAATCAAGAAATGTCAGATAACCTTAATTGGTTAACAACGCAAAATAGGAACCTGCTTGGCAGAGTTCAACAACTAGAAGGGATTTTAAATGCCGTTCAAGAGCACAGCCCAGAAGCGTTATCTTTTCTCCAAGAAACCCAAACTAGCCAAGAAATGGGCGAAGAAGTACGGGTCGGGGAAGAGCTTACCGAAGAGGGTAAAGAAGAAGACGACGAAGAAGCGTAAAAAAAGAGGTAAATGATGACAGAATGTTATACTGAATTTGTGGTAAGTAGATACGATTGGTATCCAAGTGGAGCACCTACAGGCGTTTGTGTAGGATTTACAGCTAAATGTACACCTAATGGTAGGTCTAATTATTGGGATACTATAGTTGCTAGTGGAGCAGCAGAAGGAAAGACCGATAGTGAAGTGGTAGGATTAGCGTGGGCTGACTTATCAGGAAGCTTAGTTCCTTGGGCTGAGATAGAAATGGAAAAATCTAGTTTGATTGGAGAAGTATACGATACTATATCAGGAAGTATGTAAATATGACTAAAAATAAAAAAGAAGATAATGAAAAAGAAACAGTTATTAAAGAATTTAAAGAGGAACCTAAGCCGGAACCTAAACCGGAACCGAAAGCAAAGGCACCTCCTAAATCTCAACCCCCAGTACGGGGCGTTTAATAATGCGTACACCTACAGGTATAACTGGCGTAACAGAAAGCGCGGGTTTCTTAACTTCAGTATCAGCAGCTAATGGTAATAGAGTTCTCATAGATTATAAATGAGTGTATAAATGGAAAAAGACACTTATTTTCCCTTCCATAAATTATGGTGTAAAGAGGGACATTTTAATAACGACCAATGTCTAGTTATAGAAAATTTAGTTAAAGAGCACCAACCTAAGTATTGTTTAGAAACAGGCTTTTGTACAGGCCGTTCAGCTTTATCAGTTTTAAATTCTTCAGATAAAATAGAAAAATTTATAACTATTGATGTTAATTTTGATTATAGAAGTGAAGGAAGGAAATACAAAGAATTATTTAAAGAAGAATATGCTCATTTTAAAGCAATAGAAGAAGCATCTCGTAAAATATTTAATAAAGAGTTCTTTCAGAAAGAATATCCCAATGGAATAGATTGGTTTACAGTTGATGGCGACCATAGCCAAAAAGGATGTTATAATGACATTCACGAAGTATTGCCTTATATGAACGAAGGTAGTATCATTATCATTGATGATTATAAATCTGGTCCTCCTAATGGATGCTCTATACCTAGTGTTACAAAGGCGTGTGAAGCAATTTTTGAAAAATACGAAGATATTATAGAAAGAACTGAATGGAATGAAAAAGGAAAAGGATTTTGCATATTTAAAATAGCAAGGGAAAAATAAAATGAAAATAGCTCTTTTATCATTTAACAGGCCCGGATATCTCGAACAAGTTATTGCTTCTATTAAAACACAAAATTTTGATGATTATGAAATAATTTTATTTCAAGATGGAGCAATTAATAAATATTCGTGGAGAAGAGCTGCTAATCAAGTTGATATAGATGATTGTATAGAAATGTTTAAAGATGCTTTTCCAAACAGTGAGACTATTATATCAGATTTAAATATAGGAATTGCTCAAAATTGGCGTTGTGCTGAACATACTCTTTTTACAGAAATGAATGCCCCAGAAGTTTTGTTTTTAGAAGATGATTTAATTCTCTCTAAATATTACTTTGAAACTATGTATAATATGTTTAATGAATTTCGTACAGACTCTGAAATAGGGATGTTTAACGCATATGGGGAAATGCTAAAAGAAGGAAACCCTAATGAGATGAAAGGAATGGGACATCTTTGGTCTTACGGAACTACCCAAAAAAGCTGGAAAAGAAGGCAAAAATCTTTCGATAAGTATTATGATATAGTAAAAAATATTGATTACGCTTATAGACCACTTGATCAAATTCACGATTTACACACACGAATAGGAGCACGCGATGGTATTGCTAATAGCCAAGATGGTGCTAAATCTGTTGCAGCTTTATTATGTAATCAAATTAAAGTAAGTCCTCAAATTAATATGGCTAAATATATTGGAGAGATAGGTTTTCACGCAACTCCAGCTTTTTATAACCAACGAGGATTTGCACGAATGCCTCTTTATGAAGAAGGAGCATTAAGTAATTTTGATGTAGATAAAAAAAGTATTCGAAAAGAATTGCGCGAAAAATATATGAAGGGATAAAATGACTAATAAAAAAGAATGTTATGTTACATTAGGATTAGATGATAAATTTTTAGATTATACTAAACATCTTATTAATTCTATTCGACATTTTGATAAAGACAGAGAAATATTTTTATTGACTTGCGATGATATTGAAATTCCTACAGTTACCCCCTTAAAGTATGAATTTATAAAAACACCCGCAAAGCCCCATTTATATATTAATAGAAATAAACCAATAGGGATTAATAAACTACTTAAAGAAGGGTATAAAATATGGTATTTAGATAGTGATTGTATTGTGTTAGACGATATATCCTCTCATTTTGATAATAAAGAAGAGATAACCGCTTGTGTTGATTGGGGTTGGAATGAACAAAATCGCCCTTCTTTTCAAATGCGTGATTGTACAGTAGAGAAAGGAAAATATTTAAATGCTGGAGTGATGGTAATTAATGATGATAAAGCTTTTGAACTTTCTTCTAAATTATGTACACGAGATAAAGATTATATTGAAGCGTGGGATATACGAAATCCTCAGTTAAGCTGGAAGAAAATAGTCAATGACCCTACTATTCAATGTCATAATCTAATGGAACAAGACCTTACTAATTGGGCTATTCACAAAACTAATAGTAAAGTAAAATATCTAGACAGTAAAATATATAATTATCACGGTCATATGGGTGATTATGGAAATCTAGAACCAAATACACTAAAAATACTTCATTGGTCTGGTGGGCCTGATGCTCCTCCTATAAATAGCCGTATCGAATTTATTAAAGATTGGAATGAAGAATACTATGATTACTTAAATAGCATCGCCCAATTCGAAAATTAATTATGTTAGATTACGAATACTATTTAGAAGATTTTTTAAAAAATATATATGAAACTTCAATGAGTTCAAATGATGGGGGAATGTCTTCCCCTGATATGTTCACTCTTTTTATAGCTTTAAAAAAAATAAAACCGGCACTAGTAATAGAGTCTGGAGTATGGAATGGGTGGAGCACTAAATTAATAAGGAAAAGTGTTGCTCCTGATTGTAAAATAATTTGTTTAGACCCTCGTGAAATACCTAAAGAAGGATTTAGAGATACCAATTTAAACACTATTTATTATACAGGAAAAGATTTTATAGATTTTAAAAATTTAGATTTAAATTCCCCACTCCATTATATTCCTAAAGATTTAAAAACACTAGCTTTTTTTGATGACCATATTGATGTGATGCAAAGATTAGAAGAATGTAAAGAAAAAAATTTTCAACATTTATTTTTCAATGATAACTATCCAGTTGGTTGTGGTAGTCATCGTACTTTAACCCATATTTTTTCAGATAAAAAAGAAAAGGAAAAAGTAGAAGAAATGATTAAAACACAATTAATCTTTCCTAATGTATTTAAAGGAACAGTAAAGGGTATAAAAACAGAAGGATATTTAGAACAAACCTCTACTAACAAAGAACAATACTGGATATTTTATAATGATAGAAAAGCTTACCGCTGGAATACATATGTAGAACTTTGTAAAAGGTTTTAAGTAGATGGGAATCCTATAGGAATTATGTTCCCAAATGAAGTATCAGAATTTATCTACAAACGCACATATTCGCGGTGGATGGAGAAGGAAGGCAGGCGTGAAGAATGGCCTGAAACGATAAGTCGTTTTGTTAATTTTTTGAAGTTAGAAAGAGGGGATTTAATTCCCGACAAAACATATTATAAAATCGAAAAGTATTTATTAGAGTTTGCGGTAATGCCTTCAATGCGCTTCTTGTGGTCTGCTGGTGAAGCTGCTAAAAATGACCATACAGTTATCTATAATTGTTCCTTTTCTAAAATCACAAGTGTAGATTGTTTTTCTGAATGTTTGCATATATTAATGTGTGGAACTGGATATGGATTTTCTGTTAAAGAAGAAGATGTAAAACAACTTCCTCATATTCCTGATGGAATTAAATCAGCACAAGGAACTCCTAAAATAATAATAGAAGATACCCGAGAAGGATGGGCTGATTCTGTCAAGACACTAATGGATAGTTTATATAATAAAAAAAATCTTTACTTTGATTATTCACAATTACGACCAGAAGGGGCTCGATTAAAAACAATGGGTGGACGTTCTTCTGGGCCACAGCCACTTATCAAACTTCACGATTTTATTAGAGAGACAATGCACAATGCTCAAGGAAGAAAACTAACTACTCTTGAATGTCACGATATATGTAATCAGATTGCGGAAATTGTGGTAGCTGGTGGAGTGCGAAGAAGTTCCCAAATATCCTTATCAGATATTGATGATGATGAAATGCGTCACGCCAAAGATTGGCCCTTTCCTATTCGCCGAGCAATGGCTAATAATTCTGCCATTTATTTAGAAAAACCTTCAGCTGCAGACTTTTTACAAGAATGGGGAGCGCTTGCTAAATCTGGTACCGGAGAGCGTGGTATATTTAATTTAAAATCAGCACGGGAAAAAGCTCCTTCACGTAGATATAAATCTTTGATTGAAGGAACAAATCCTTGTGGAGAGATAATGCTAAGAGATATGGAGTTTTGTAATTTGTCTGAGGTTGTGGTACGCGAAGATGATACTTTAGATGACCTTTTAGATAAGGTAGAAACTGCTACTTGGTTAGGTGTAATTCAGTCAACCTTTGACCACTTTCCTTATCTTCGTAAGAAATGGGCTCAAAACGCCGCTGTAGAACGGCTTTTAGGGGTTAGTTTAACCGGTCAGATGGATAATCCCCTAGTAATGCACCCCGAGTGCTTAAAAGCGCTTAAATCGCGTGTTCTGCGCATTTCTCGTAATGCTTCTACTAAGCTAGGCGTAAATAAGCCTGCGGCAACCACTTGCGTTAAACCTAGCGGTACAGTTTCACAGTTAGTGGACTCAGCTAGTGGATGTCATCCGCGCTTTTCTCAATATTATATTAGACGGTATCGTATAGCTACTTCAGACCCTCTTTTTAAAATGCTAAAAGATTTAGGAGTACCGTGCTATCCTGAAGTAGGTCAAGATTCTAAAAATGCCACAACTTGGGTGCTCGAATTTCCTGTAAAAGCACCAGAAGATTGTCTTACTCGTAATGATATAACAGCGATGGACCAATTAAAACACTACAAAAATCTACAAATGAATTGGTGCGAGCATAATGCAAGTATGACTGTATATGTAAAAGAAGATGAATGGTTTGAAGTGGGTAATTGGGTATACCAAAACTGGAATATCATCAATGGTGTGTCTTTCTTACCCTTTGATAGTGGCCATTATGAATTAGCTCCTTATGAGGAAATTGATCATTATACTTACGAAAACCTTATAAAGAAATTCCCCGTTATTGATTATAGCAAGCTTTCCAAATATGAGCTAGAGGATGAAACCAATGGCTCTCGGGAATATGCGTGTGTAGGTGATAAGTGTGACATATGAGACAGATGTAACTGGATATGGACGCAAAATGGGCCGCAATGGAGGCGGTAATGGTTATTCTATGGAAGACCCTCATCCATATATTAAAGTAGAATTTAATGAAGAAGCAGTAGCTATTGCAGGTAGAGAACATAATAATGCGATGTATAAATATGGAACATATAATATGCCTAATACTATACGTTATCGCACTTTAAATCCCGGTGGTTCTGAGACGCAAGGTGGGCAAGATAATATGCCACGCAAAACTGGTCTTGGACTTCCTTGGAATCTTTAAGTTAAAAACTGTGCTAGTATAGGTGGTCTATTATTAATAGTTAATTTTAGTCTATATCTATTAGGACCAAAATCAACACTTTTTCCTATAATTCTAAAATTTCCTTCAATACCAGTTTTATCATCTCTGATATGAATAATATCATTTTCTTTAAGATATAATCCTTCAAAAGTTTCTAGTGTATATTCATACTTATTGTTAATATTAGCTAGAAAAGCTTTTTGAGCAAAATCCATACATTCTGCGCGCCCTTCTAAAAGAGGATTACTAATACTTTTAGTGCTATTCCCTAAAGCAGCTTCTGCTGATGTATGTTTAAAAGTAGCAGCAATTCCCCCTTTCCCTGTAACAGTAATTTGTGTAGGTATATCACGGCTTTTCACATTGAAGTTAACAATATTATCTTCATAATTATAAAATTTAATAGGGATATCATTTTCAATATCACTTTTTACTTCAATCCTTAATTGTGAATTTCTTCCGTCATCTAACACTTTTATTATATTATCACGGGGAAGGTCAGGATTAGATACATCTATTGCCCGACTTAATAAATTTTTAATAACATTCAATATTACTATAGTTCCGCGTGGTCTATCATTAGCACTAAGAGGAGTAGTATCACCAACAAAATCAGTTCCTATGGAATCTTTAAGGTTAGCCATTTCTATTAGTTTAACTACAGAAGCTCCTACAGTTAAACCATCGATATTTCTATCGTTATCTAACACAACTTCTGCTTTAGAATGTCCTGTTAAATATCCTAAAGCATCAACTGCAGTAAACTTCACCGAATTATCAGCATTTGTTGTGGTATTAATTATATGTCCACGAAATGCAGGATAAGTGTCGCTTGAATTAAAATAAGCTAATACTTCTTTATTCCAATATCTACGAAAATTAGGAGAAGGAGTAGGAACCACAAAATCTAACTGAGCTGCTGTATTACCTCCTCTTTCTTTAAGACTAGCTGATGTAAAATCAGTAAGAGTTCCCCCTAAAAATATTTGACTAGAAAGTTCTGGCATCCCTTATGCCTCCTAATGGTTCAATATCAGATATTAAATTTCCTAATTCATCTATTATACAAATTTCTTCAACAGGCATTGTAAAAGAATATGCTTTAGATGCACGCTTTCCAGAAACTTTGTGTGTTTCTGAAACATCGCTAACAAAACCAAAAAATCTAACATAAGTGCCATCTTTTTGTTGTTCATCCCACATCACCCTTATACCTTCAGCTTCAGCTTTTCTTAATTTATAAAGAGTATAATAACTAGTATAATCATCACTAAAAGAAAATTGAGTTTCATTTCCCATAGCATTACCTCCAAAAGTAATAGTTTGAATAGGAGTTCCAGTTCGTTGGATAAATACTTTTCCTCCTTTAGTAATAGCTTGATAATAAGTACCAGCATATGTTATACCTACATCACTAGTGATTTCCATATAATTTAAATCATAAGCTGTATTATCTATTTCTTTAACAATTTCACAATGGGAACTATTTGCAGGAATGATATTCCATAACTCTAATCCAGTTTGTTCTGGTAACTCTCCTTCACCCATACCACTTACTTCAAAGTGATTTCCTTGTAATCCTACTTTGAGAGGGTAAACATCTTTAAAATTAGTAGCTAAATCAGTAGCCATCGCAGCAGTGCCAGATAAGAACATAAAAGTACAATAATAATTAAGAGAATTTCCCGCTAAGTGGCCCGGAAGACCATCATTATCATCATAAGGCCACGCACCATCAAAAACTTCGTATAAATTTACTCTTCTTATATAACCCTCAGCAGTTCCAGCGCTTCCTGAAGTAACAGATACGTGATTTCCGGGACAAGTGATTTTATCACTACTGTCACTACCTGATGCTATCCATAATAAGTTACCAGCCATCCCAGCAGTTCCTCCTGTAATTTGAAAAACATATTTATATTTACCTATAATATCTTCATTATAGTTTGTAACCCCTAAAATACCACTATTAACATCAAAAACAGTACGGGTAGGACCACCGGCGTAAAGAATTTCATCAAAATCGCAACCTATTGCAATTCCCTTCTCAGGAGTACCTACCGGAAGGGGAACACTACCACTATTAAAAAGGCCCATTGCTAAATCAGATATACTTACTTTTTCCCAATCATTAGGCATATCAAATTCCACAAATCCCGGTTTTACTAAAGAACATCTCTTTTCAGTATAAGCTTGCGTTCCTTCGCCCGGATGTGCGCTTTCGTAAGATGAATCTCTGTATTCTCGAGATACTGCAGTTCCATCTTTAAATTCTACGGGAACCCATTCATAAGTTTCAGTAGTATCGACGCCCGGTATCTGCTCATATTTACGTAAATAGGAAATACTCATTTTGGTACCACTTACAAAATTAGAAAGGTCTGTCATCATTCCAGACGCATAAGGAGTAGCCTGAAAGAAAATTCTATTAGTCTTTTGTGTATCACCTAAAACTAGATATTCTGATTTAGTAGGAGCAGGGTCTCCTTGCCAATCCATAGTATTCCACCTATCCATTCCAATTTGATGAAGTTGTCCATCATCATCTCCAACTACATCAGCATTTTTTCTAGCTTCATCTGTATATATTGCAGTATGACCACCAACTTGTTGATCTAAATAAGAGCCACTAGTTGCACTAGTACTAATTGTAGGTGTTATACGATAAACCGCATTATAAGCATCTACAACACTAGTTAGACTTATTGGGTCAGTAGTACAGCTATCTCGAGTTAAATGATAGCGAGGAGTTAATTGATTAAAATCATTGAATAAAAATTGGTCGCGTATTATCTCTCCTTCAATTAAATCTTCAGCAGTATAAAACCAACCATTTCCTGAAGCAAAGGGTTTTGTAGTTTTACCTAGAATTATATTCTCCGCTAAAATCCCATCTGGTCGTGTAGTGTAAGTATATTCAATATTTTTTACTGAGTCTACAGTATATGTTGAAGCAGTAAAGTACTGGTCAGCAATCGAACTTGTAACAGTCCATCTTTGCAAAGGCTCAAAGAAAGATTTTCCTGTATCATAATTATAACTAGCTATGTTTACGTTAGAAGCTTTACCTCGACTTTGACCAAAATCAAGTATCACACGATTGCGATTATCATTTAATTTCTTAACTGGATTTCCTGAAGAAACATAAGTTATTGGATACCATTCTCCCGAACCAGCCGGATATTCAGCTGTTAAGAAAAATCTCATTTTATTAAATTCATTATTAACAGTAGATGTGAGACCAGATAATTTGGGTGTCTTTAATTTAAACGATAGTATTTTAAGGATTCTTTCTTGAGCCAATACACCTGTAGGTATACCTGCTGTCCATATATAACACACAGGATTACCAAGAGTTGCTTCATTTTCCACAAATTGAGCAAGATTTCCGCTTATTGTATAAGTTTTAGTTATACTTTGATAAGGAGTAGCTTCGGTAAAACCAGCGAATACTGCTACTTGAGCCTCTACATCAAATGTAATATTTATAGCACCATTTAAAGAAACCCCATCTGCCAATGCTGGAGATACTATATAAACTTGTAAAGGGCCATTTAGAAAAACATTATTGTCAATTCCACTCAATGCAACTTTATTTTCAACTTTAAGAGTTGCAAGAGGTTTACCATCTTGGATTGTTATAGAATTTAAACCAGTAGCTTCCTCTTTTGGAGATGGAACATTAGAATGAGCAGCTCCAGTATAAAAATACTTAGATAGATATCCTTGACTATTTACAGTTCTTATAACTGGAGTAAAAGAACCAGTTGCTGTATATGTGTGAGATAGAGTAATGGAATCAGATAAACCTTCTAGTGTTTTCCATTGGTATATACCATATTCTAAACTGTTATCAATACCATCATCCCAATCTACATATACTTTTGATATTGTTGGGGTATTAAAAGAAATAGTACCTGAAACTTCAGTATATACTTCAGCACTCCCTGTATTCCACGTTACACCCATCTATACACCTCCTATATGCCAACCAGCTGTGTTACCTCTACATACATCTGTTGGACCTCTTCCTCTAATATTATGAAAATCTATACCAAACACACGCGCATTATAATTAGCTGTAGTAGAACCAGCTGTATCAGGAAGCATAACAGTATCAAGTGTGTATTCTCCTTCATTCACTGGAACATAAAATTCTTTAGTGTGTATTGTTATCTCTTCTAAAAAGCCATTCCAAAATCCTGCAGAGCCAGATTGTGACCCTAAATATATAGTACTATCAGATGGTGATGCACGCACAGCTTTACCTGTAGTCCAATCATTTCCAGAAGTAGCTTCTAACATTCCATTAACATATAGTTTAACATTATCATAAGTTCTATTTTTATTAAAAGTAACAACAGCAGCTAGAGGTTGTACTCCATCACAGTCAAAAGAAGTAGTACCAGTTATACTTGTAGCACTAGCGTCTTCATCCATTAAGCTAACCCTCATTTTATTTGTTCCGCTAGTAGTTCTTAAAGAAAGTATAGGAAGTGCTCCTGATGTTTGCCATATCATAACTTGTTCTCCATTCGAACCCGGTGTTGAAGGAACTCCGTGAGCAGTAACTGTAAATTCATCAAGTCCAGCAACTCCGTGTGAAGTAGCAGAAGACGAAGCAGATAAAGAACCACTTAATACAAACTTTGAGCCATATCCTCTAAATCCTGTAACATCTGCTGTCACTGTTCCACTTATTAATTGTTCTAAAGCAGTTCCTGTTCTATCACTAGAACTATCATAATATTTATATGCAGAAGTACCTGAAGATAAAGGAAGTCTTCCCGACCCAGTTGCGTCGAGAGGTGCCCAGAAATTTATTTTGTGATATTTATTTTGAATTGTAGCTGTATCTACATAGAGTAATCTATACCACATATCATCAGCAATTTCTTCCCAAGTAAATTTAATATCAGTAGCTGCCCCTTTAGTAGCATTATATATATTAACATCTTCATTAAGTAAATCAACAGTTGGTTGAACTCGGAAATCTGTTATCTTAGGAGGTCTATCTTTTAATCCATAAATCAATTGAGCTGGATAGGTACCTTCCTTAGTATCAACATTAAGATTATAATATGAAGCTCTTGTGGTCATATAGGTAGGAACTACCATAAAATTAAAATCATCACCCATTTTTGGATTAGAAACTCTTATATAATTAGTAAGATTAATATAATTTTGGCCACTTAATAAAAAGTCACGTTGTATGTATCCCAAACCACCCCCTAGTTCTAGACTTGGAAGACTTTCACCTTCTTCTGGGGCTTCGATTACCCCAAAACTATAGTCAGTGGTATTATTAATTACGTTACCATCGGGATTTGTGATATTCAAACTCCATCTGTTGCTATATACTCCATCATTAAAAAGAGTCTCATTAAAAGTTGTTCCTAATGTTGAACCACCAGACGCAGCAATTACTGTATTATATACGCGAGGTTGTAATGGTGTTGATGTACCACCACTTATATTATTATACCAAGCACCCCATCCAGACGGGTCAAAAAGACCCAAAACTGTTGTTGTCGCAGGTGTGGTATCCCAAGGGTCTGAACCAGTTCCTGAAAATGTAAGAACATTTCCTACTTTAAAACCAGTTCCTCCACTTACAACATAATTAATTAACACAGGGGTAGTTTGGACACCTCCAAAAGAATAAGAGAATACTCTAGCATTAAGAACACAACCAGTACCATCTCCCCCTAACATCTCGAAATCTTGGTCGTGCATATAACTTCCATCATTAGCATAATTATTTCCTAGACTGATATTACTGAAATATTGAGCAGCATTGGTTCCACTACTAGTTTCGACTACATTTACATAAGCAAGATTCATCCAATATTTGTAAGGACTTATTATTATTCTTGCATCATTGTTCAAAACACTATACCCATCTAAATCATTAAAAGATGTGGTAGCTTTCCCTAATGGTTTATCTACTCCTGAAGCGTCTGTAAGACCTGCATCATCATATAATATAGAATCAGAAAGATAAATAGTATTACCCTTTCTTGGTTTAGTTTGAACTAGAGGGCGAACATATCCTTTTGTGCCACTTCCAGCTTCCCAATCTGCCTGATTATATCCTGCTCCACGATACAGTGGTGTACCTCCTTTTGTCTCTGTCACATTTGCTTGCGCCCCCCACATTTCTATCACAAAACGGTCATCTAAAGGGCAATTAAATAAAGTAGCTTTGTCAACAGTAATAGAAGTTCCATCCGAGCTTACAGTTAATATTTTAGAAGCTACATAAGGATTTCCACTTCTTACCCAAGGACCTCCACTTCCTGAAAAAGCTCCGCTTACTCCTATCATTCCCTTTTGTTTAAAGCCATCTACATAATTAGGTAAACCACCTATACGAACATTATCTGTTGCTGCCATACCTACTGTCATTGTATTTCCTGAATTATAGAACCAATCAGGAGGTCCACGACTTTTTAGGTAATTACCACCGGGTGTAGTATCTCCATCCCAGCAAGTATAATTTCCTGAAGTAAAATAACCTGCTTTCCAATAAGGAATTGCTTGAGCATTAACAGGCAATGCTACTGAAAAGTCATTAAATAAGAATTGATGATTAGCTTGAGTTACAGCATCAGTAAAATTGTCAGCAGAAAAACCGAAAGATAAATAAGATGCAGCAGCGTGGTTAAAACCACCATAATAATTAGCACCTCCAGAAACGGGTGTAGCAACTAATGTTGATTCAGTTCCCGAATATGTTTCTACATTAACAGTATTATTAGCAGCTCCACTAACAGCCGCATTTACTGGGACTAATTTTGAGTTGGGCATTTTTATTAGCCCTCCCATATCGTTTTCCAAATTTACAGTGCAGTTATTTGTTTTGCTTCCCCATCCATAATAAGAAATTCTATCTACCAAAATATCAACAATTTTATCATCATCCGGTACATCATCTACCTTAGTATAAAGATTATTTATGTGTGTAGGGTCTGACTCTCCCGGCACCGCATTAATCGCACGCATATTATTAGCCCATAAAGTCATATGAGCAGGCCATAGGCCACTAGGCCCAACTGGGTCTGTGTTATATACCTGTATAGATTTTATATTTCCATCTTCATCGTGTAATTCAGGGAAATAAGCACAAATATTAGAACCGTCATAAGATTTTACACTTCCATAAGGACGTATATCTCCTCCACCGGGTGCACCAAAACCTATATTATTTTGCGTCCAAAGTTTAACACGCATAGTCACCCATTCTCCTTCTGGAATTTTTGTGTGATATATATCAAGACCATCATTAGTAGCCTCATCTGAACCGGGCGGAGTATGTAACCACACTCCATTTGTGCCAATATCTTCAGAACCTATTTGAAGCGCTGACGCATTATAGTCATCTCGCACAAAATAGCAATTACCGCTAGCTACTTGTGCATCAATAGTAGTATCTTGGAGTATACCTAATACATCAATATCATTTCCTTGATTCATTTTACAAAAAGTAATAGATATTGTTTTATTGAAATTAGCTGTCGTTTGAATGCCAGTATCTGCTAAATTCTCAGTTATATGAACGTCCCCTGCTGCAGAAGAAACTAAGGGTGCAAGGTTAAGAAGCATATTGAAAGAGCGTGATAACTCTCGAGCTCTATCTGCCGTAAAACTGGTTCCACTATAAACATAAGGTGCCGTAGGCATTGAATTAATTTTAAAAACAATCTCAATTTCAGGGCACGCTGAACTACTCAAAGAGGGAGTAGTAATATCATACATTGTAGGTTGTGGTATATTTTTTATTTCTCCATAAATAGATTGAGTCATTGGGTGTTTTGTGCCTTTATCACTAGCATAATCACCGCCAGCTGGTTTAGCAGAGTTCCATCCAAAATAGTTAGCGCTGGTGATAGCTTCAGACCCTGAAGTAGCACCACTATAATTTTCCCAGAAAAGTTTGGCATTCCAAGCATTTCCATCACTTGCTGTGTCATCTGAAACTATGTGGGAATTAACATAAGCTAAAAATTTTGTATTATCTCCTTGGTCTCCTACTGTTTCTGCCTTAATATCTCTAGCCATTCCTCTTCTGTAAACTTGAGAAAATATAGAATTGTATTGATCTAATTGGGCTACGAAAGTCTCATCAAAAGTGGAATATTGAGCAGCAGCTCCTGCCGACCCTATAGATACTTGGGTATCAGCCCAAGCTCCTCTTTCCATCCACCATTCTCTAGTGTGACCTTCCTGCCTACTTCCTTTCAATGCATTTGCAACCCAACCTTCAAGTTTTTTAGTTTCACCTTCTGCGGGTGTAACTAAGTAATATAAACCATCTTTATGTTTTGTTAAATTTAAAGTAGAACTTTGAGTCTCTTGTGCACCTTTTGCTCGCTGGTGCCCATACATCATAACGCCAACTCCTAATGGAATACTAGTTGTCGCAGCAGTGACGGCTACACCAACAGCAAAAGCACCAATAGGATTTGACATTACCGCAATAAGACCATTATTCACCCATTGACCAAAACCAGCAAGTTCACTACCTACCCAATCAGCTCCTTGACCTAGCTCTTCAAATATATTATCGATTGGGCTATCCCAATCGTATTCATCCTCATCATCATAGGATTCATTAGTTTTAAAAACTGCATCGTAATAATCTTTATGAAGAATTTGAAGACTAGTGGTTTGCATCTGTGTCCAACCCGTAGTGAATCTTGTAGGATTATCAGCAAAATATTTGTTAACACCATCAAAATCCTCTACTATCCAAGGAATAGACATATCATAAGTAGAAGAATAAAGAGAAAGAGGGCCAGAAGTACCAGAAGCTAATACTAAATTTCCTTCAGTTAAATCTATATTTCCTTTTAAAGAATAAGTATCCACCCACGGCGAAGTCTGTGTGTGAAGTTGGTCTATTTTATTTACATAAAAATTAAGATAACACTCTGATAAAGCTCCTGCTCCATAAGCAATCTCATTTTCAGTGATAACGGTGGATTCTCCCAAGTAATAAGTACTATCAGGACTACTTTTAATATCAAAATTAGAAGTCATTCCTACATAAGCATCTCCATAAACAGGATATATCCCTATATCATCATCTAACTCTTTAACTCGATAAAAAGTATTTGGTTTAGGATTAATTTGTGTTACCATTTTTCATTCCTCATTAAAATTCCGTTGATGGGAGCACTGCTCTACCATCACTACTTGTGGTATAACTTGATGAATAAGCTCTTTCAGCTAAATCATCGTTAGCTGTATATAGGTTATCTACATATAAATCAGTTGCGCCTCCACCTAATGCGCTATTTGCGTTAACTCTATCTTCTAATTGAGCCATATAAGCTTCCAATTCACCATAACCACTGTCTCCCATTAAATCTTGAGTATCAGGCATTATGTATCCTGAAAAGGCACCAGTTGTTACACCAATCGCACCCATTACTGCAGCTCCTCCTATAACAGCACCCCATCCAGTAGTGATACTACTTGCAGTAGCTATAGCTTTAACCCCAGACATTGCAACTTTTACCAAAGCAACTGCAATTGCCAAAGTTAATAAAGCAGCAGCTATACCACCTATATTCTCTGAAATAAACTTTCCTATTTGATAAAATATCATAAATGATGCAACTGCAGCACCTATAGCGCCCGCTATTCTCCACCACGAAGCACTCATAGCATTATTCATACTAACAATGGCGCTTGCGAATTTAGGGTGGAAGCTTGCTAACATACCGCTCTGAACCAACCACGTAACTGCAGTCGCAATTATTGCTCCTCGCATCAACCACCAAGCAATCGTAGTTATACCTATTGTCTTGTGAAGTACATAAAGTGTAAGTATCATCTTTCCCGCACTATTTGAACCTAACTCTAGTGCTTTAGTAACTAACACTATAGGAATAAAATATAGTTTTAAAATACTTATATTGAAAAGACCCGCTTCAGACCATAGTTGAATTACTCTTACCACATCGTGTATAGCCTTCCCAAGTTCCATCACCCCTGTGATAACTACATTTTTCATCCATAATCCTAAATCTGTAAGTTGAGCCTCTGCTCCCTCACCTACTATCATTAAATCAGATAATGAATCTATAAGATATTGTACAGATAATGTTAAAGTATTTAATTGTCCAGCGGCTTCAGTACTTTCGTCAGAAAACAAAAATGCAGCCTGAAATCGATTTCTCAATCGTTGTAAAGA